>Ga0208827_1000086_pt1 | contig 86719 bp, 63 predicted proteins | sample Sb_taG_5_FD_187709 | JGI IMG/M metagenome (GOLD analysis project Ga0208827, IMG submission 187709) | Peat soil microbial communities from Weissenstadt, Germany - Sb_50d_8_FC metaG (SPAdes) (version 2) | ecosystem: Environmental > Terrestrial > Soil > Wetlands > Peat | place: Germany... | reverse complement strand
CGCACGATGTCGGCGAGCGCGATGTCATGCCCTTGCCATTTCTGAAAAGTTTCTTCTGGAGTTTTCGAATACCCGAAATCCGCGACTCGCGAGAACCGTTGCTCCACGCCGTAATAGCGGTCGGCTGCCAACACCTCCAGAGTCCGCACCACGCCCAGCACATCGAACAGATTGCTGCCCAGCTTGTTCTGTCCACCTTCGCCGCGGGTCAGCGTCATCAGCAGCGTCGAAACGCCCTTTCCGCGCGCCTCCAGCGTCAACATGCCGCCGTCTTCGTCATCTGGATGCGCATCTACCTGCATCAGCCGCGCCGTCGTCTGCAAGCGCCGCAGCATCAGCTTCAGCCCCGCTGCACCCGTTTCCTGGGGGAGGGGTTCGTAGTAATGATCAACGTTGTAATGATCAGCGCTATGCTCTATGCCGTGCTCGACGTTATGATCGGGCGGGATCTTTTCCGGCGTCTGCGCGGCGGCGGATATCGCGGCCGAAGCTGCGAGAGCAAGCAGCAGCATCGCAGTCGCAAGCCTGCAGCACACCAATCCAAGCCCGAGCTTCTTGCGCATCGCCAACATGACCATCTGATGGATTTTACTCAACGAAAGGAGCAAATAAATAACCTAGGCAACGCTCAATTTTCTAGATCTTGTCATCCCGAGCGAAGCGAGGGATTTGCAGTTCGCAGCAAAATGCAGATCCCTCGCTTCGCTCGGAATGACAATTCATGAAAACGGTCGCTCGTTGCCAGGTGAGGCAAAACCCCGCCTCGCCTTACCTGATCATCCCCTGCGCCGCCGCGAACTTCTTCTGACAATCCGCCGCCGCTTGCACAATCTGATGGAACTCCGCATCCGCGCGCACCCCCGCCAGCAGCGGATCCGATTGCAAGGCCTGGTACGCGCAATAATTCCCGGCCACGGCCTTTCGCAGAAACGCGAAGGCAATCTCTTTTTCGCCGCAAGCCGCCAGCAAGGTACCCTGGTGATACTTCATTTCGGGATTCTGTTTCGCCAATAATTCGTTTTCTGCCTGCTCTGCCATCCGGTGGATATCCGTTGCTGGCGCCTTGGCCAGGCATGCCTCTACCAGTCCACGCATCCACATGGGATTTGCCGTCATTTGCGGCGCGGCTTGCTGCGCTTCCATCATCTTCCCCTGCCGCATCAGCACTGAAACTCGCACCCCATTCGACCATTCCGAGCCTGTATCCTGTTCAAGAAACTGCATGGCACGCACCGCCATTCCTGCCTCAGCAAAAGCAAGTGCGCACGTTCGCCAGTTGTAATTCGCAACGATCGCCAAAGCTTTGTCGCACTCGCTCTGCGCCTCATCCAGCCGCCCCGCATAGCGCAGTACATATGCCAGCGAAAAATGCGCGTACCCGCTCTCCGGACGTTTCTGCACCAATGCCCGCGCGTCGTCATAAGCCCGGTCGAGGTTTCCGGCCTCGGCTTCCTGCGCCGCCAGTAGTCCCGCGGCGCTGACCCGTCCCGGTTCCAGCAAAAGGGCTCGATGATACGCCTCATTGGAGCGCTGATATGCCGCATCGCCTCCGTCCGAGTAAATCGCATCGAAGTAATACCGCCGTCCCAGCACCTCCCACGCCGGCGCGTAATTCGGATCGAGGCTCACCACGTGCTCCAGTATCGCGATCGCATCCTTATTCGATTTGACCTCGCGCGGAATGGCCAGCGTTCGCAGATACGCGTCATACGCTTCGCGATTCGCCGGAGTACTGCCCGCTTCCACCGCCTCGCGGGCGATCCCCAAAGCCGGCAACAGTTCCTGCCGCACTTCTTTCGCCATCTGGTTACGCAGAGCGATCAAGTTATCGACCGGCGCGGTCAGCGTGCCGGTCCAAATGATCCTGTTCTCTTTCACCCCCACCGCTTCCAGCGTCACCATCACCATCTTGTTTTGACGCAGAAAGTGTCCTGAAACCACCGTGCCCACACCCAACTCGCGCCCGGCCTTTGTCGGGTCCGCTTCTGCAGCGTATTTCTGCGTTGACATCGAGGGCCGGATTTCCAGCGAATGCGCATAAGTCAGCGCGTTCGCAATCTCATCCGCCAGCGCAAACCGCAGAAACTCGCTCTCCGCATCGTTATTAATATTCTGCAAGGGCAACACCGCGATCGTCCGGATTCCCGCCTCCACCGTCGCTACTCTATGTTGAAGCCACCATGCCCCCACCGCTGCCACCAGCGCGATCAGCATCGCCGCCATTCCAGCGATGATCCAGGTCCGCATCGAACTCGACTTCTGGAACGTGTTCGTGGCCACCTGCAGTCCACTCACCCGACGAAGCCCGCTCCGCAACGTCGGATCCGTCTCTTTCTTCAACTTCACCAGGTCGGCCTTCATCTCCGCCGCGTTCTTGTAGCGCTGGTTGCGGTCCTTCTCCATCGCTTTTCCGATGATGGCTTCGAGTTCCATCGGCACCGCCGGATTGATCGACCGCGGCGATGCCGGCTTCGTATTGATCACCGCATGCAGCGTCATCACCACGTTCGTTCCGGTGAACGGCTTCTTGCCGGTGGCCATCTCGAAGAGCACTACGCCAAATGAAAATATGTCGCTGCGCACGTCCAGGTCTTCCGAGCGCGCCTGCTCCGGCGACATATAGACCGCCGTCCCCGGAATCACTCCCACCTGGGTCAACGATTCCTCGAGCGACGTGTCCGTGGTCGTGCCTACACCTTGGTCGTTTGAGCTGGAACTGGAGTTGGACTTGGCCAGCTTCGCCAGCCCGAAGTCAAGAATCTTCACCTGCCCATTCGGAGTCAGAAAAATGTTTGCCGGCTTGATGTCGCGGTGCACGATGCCCTTGGCATGGGAGGCCGCCAGCGCGTCCGCCACTTGCACCGCGATGTCCAGCAGGTCGTCAAGATCCAGAGCCTGACCGTGGATTCGCTGCTTCAGGCTCTCGCCTTCGAGCTTCTCCATGACGATGAACGGGTGCCCGTTGTTGTCCTCAATGTCGTGGATGGTGCAGATGTTGGAATGGTTGAGCTGCGATGCGGCGCGCGCCTCCCGCATAAACCGCTCCAGCGAGCGCGGATCCTTGGCCAGGTGCTCGGGGATGAATTTCAGCGCGACATGCCGGCCCAGGCGGAGGTCCTCCGCCTCGTAGACAATTCCCATTCCGCCGCCGCCCAGCTTCGACAGGATGCGGTAGTGGGAGACAGTTTGGCCGAGCATATCCATGGCGATGTGGCGCGGGCGCCCTCGCCCGCGGCCGTTGCTTTAATTCTACGGGCAGGGCTGCAAGGCGCCTCTGACCGCGAATGCGTAATGGTAGGCGGTCATCTCGGCCGGGTCAACCGAGCTTGGGGAGAGCGTCGGCGGAGAGCCGGGCATCCCCGCCCGGCTGAACGGGCGAGACGCCCGTTCCTCCACCGTCTGAACGATCACGTGGTCGAATTGCTAATCACTGACCAACGCCGCCGACGATCCTACCCAGGCCATATTCTTGTTCTGATCCACGCCCATCATCAGACCGCGGCCCATGCGCACAATCGTCAGCACCGGCACTAACTTATCGAGCCACACATACATAAAACGCAGCTCGACCTTGGTCGCGCCGTGCGGAGTCTCCACCACCGGCGTGAAATTCAATCGCTCCTGCAGAATGTATTCGCTACGTTTCCCGGCAGGAATCGCTTTAATATCCTTCCGTGACGGGGCAATCACCACGCCCAGTCCGGCAAACGAGTACAGCGGCTTGAGCACGAAATTCTCCAGATCCGCCGGTACTTCCGGCAGTTGATCCAGAAACCACGTCCGCGGCACCGACGGATGCTTCAAATAAGGAATCGAATACTTGCTCATCCGGAAATACCAGTTCGGATGCCCCGCCCACTCCACGTCCAAATCATCCCGAAAGTCAAACGGCAAAGCCACGCCCTTGCGTTCCAGTTCGTCCACGATGGTGCGGTTATAAATTCGCTCAATCGGAACCTGCTTGCCGCCCTCCTCATAAAACAGCCGTCGCCCCTGTTTGCGAATCTTGGTGATGCACACTGTCCGTATGCCGAGCAGCTTCTCCGTCAGCAGAAAATCCGGACGCGTCTTCTGCTCCTCCGGATGCACCTCCATCAGCACCACATTCGCCGGATCGTGCCCCGCCACAATCGCGTCCTGCAAGAGCCGCTGGTAAGCGGCCGAGTCGAGGCCACTCAAAAAGTAGCGAAGCTTCGCGTCGAGCGAGAATACATCTATGTAAGCCTGCGCCAACACTGGCTGGTACGCATAAAGGGAAGGGAAGGCCTGCAACTCGACAAGTTTCGGCTGTAACTCGCCCGCCGGATCCCGCACCAGCCCGAAGTCCACCTGGACAAACATCGGATGCGGCGATTCATTGGGCACGCGGAACTTCGCCGGAATTGAAGCCTCCGAGCGCGCGCGATACTCGGGATTCTCCACCAACTGCCGGATCAGCGCTTTGCCGTCTTCTCCCATGCGCTCGACTAGTTCCACCGGGAAGAAGCAAGGCGTCTCGCAAAGGGCGAATGGAACGTCCATCCCGCACCGCGAAGTCATCTCGCGCCGCAGGTGCACGTATTTTTCGGGAGTGAATCGCGAGTTGAAGTCTTGGCGGTACGAGGGAATCATAGAAGTCAGTGGAGAGACGCGCGTCGTCGCTCGTCCAAACTTGACGGCAGCCCCTAAAGGGGCGGTTATCACCGAACTATTTCGGCATCGCTAAAGCGATGCCCTGATACGAAGCGCGAGGTTTCACGTAGTCGCCAAGCGCCAAGAGCTAAAGCCAAAAGCTAAGAGCCAAAAGCCGAAGGGCAAAAGCTAGGAGCTAGGAGCCAGGAACTAAGAGCCAGGAACTAAGAGCCGCTCTTACGCCTCAATCAGAAACTGCCCGCGCCGCATGATCTGCTCGCCGTCTACCCAGATATCGAAATTCCGCCCCACCACATCGATGTGCGTCGACGAATACCACTCCGCTCCCGTGTGCGCCCCATACGGATTTCCAAACGCGATGTGGACGCCCGGGTATTTCTCGTCTTGCAGAATCTCCCCGATCACATCTATCAATTCGATGTTCGTCCCAATCGCAAATTCGCCCACCCGGTTACTGTTCTCATCCTTATGTGTATAAGCCCAGAAATCGTCCTGCAATTCCTTGTTCGCCGAGTGCGCTTCGACCAGGCGATTCTCCTTCACCTGAATGGTCAGCGGACTCGACTTCAAATCGCCAAACTTCGCGCACAAATAATCGCCCACCACTCCATCAATAACAAATGTGCCGTTCAGCTCGCCGGGTGTCGTGAACACTTCACCACCCGGCAGATTCCCCCACTTTTCCGTACTGATAATTCCGCTGGTCTTTACCCAGCGGTAATTGGGGTTGAGATCCGCTACCAGGTCCGTCCCGGCGGGCGTCTTCGCCCGAATCTGTTTGGCCCGGCGCACCGTTTCCATCACTTTCACGCTTAGCCGGTCGACCTTCTGGAAGTCCGCGCGCATGCCTTCCAGCATGATTCGCTTGTTGATGTTGACCATGTGTGCGTGCCGGATCTTGCGCCGATTCACGACATCCGTCATCTGCATGCGAGACTTCAATTCGTTGGTCTGTGCTTGCACCGCAAAAATGCTGACCTGGCTCGAGTCAAGATCCTCCGCGATGGCCAGCGGAAAATCCGCCAGCGGACGAGTCGCCACATCCTCCAGCACCCAGGTCTGGTAGCGGCAGCCGATCTCTTCCAGTTCGCGCACCAGCGCCACCGCAATCTCCAGGCTCACTTCATCGGTGATGACGGTGACTTTTTCCGAAGGCTGCACACGCAGGCACACGCGCACGGCATTCCGCGCCCCCGGCGTCAGTTGCGGATCAAAAGCCAGCTTGTTCAGTTGTCGATTGGGTTGTTCCGTTGTATTCGTAAAAGTCTTCATCAAGCTCATCAGACGGCCTTGGCGGTGGGCAAACTATCCACCTCGTCCACGCCCACCTCAGTCTCCTCAATGATGTAGTCCACCACGGCTTTCATGTCGCCGGATTTGCGGTACACGTCCAACTGCCGGTCTGCGCCGGTGCCCATCTGCATAATCTCGCGGATGTACTCCACTTCTTCCCGGCAATCCAGTTCATCCAGCACGTCATCGACGAATTCCAGATACTCTTCGATCAGCTCGCGCTCCGGAACTTCCATCGACTTGCCGAAGTCAATGAGTTTTCCGTTGATTCCATACCGCGCCGCTCGCCACTTGTTTTCCATCAGCAGCGACCTGCGGTAGAGCCGGAATCCCTGGTTCTGCGAGTACAGCTTGTACAGCTTGGCGACCGTCGCCTGGATCAGCGCCGCCAGCGCAATCGTCTCGTCGAGCCGCATCGGAAGATCGCACACCCGGAACTCGAGCGTGTCAAAGAACGGATGCGGCCGGATGTCCCACCAGATCTTCTTGGCGTTGTCGATCGAGTTCGTTTTCACCAGCAGCTTGACGTAATTCTCGTACTCGCCCCAGCTGGGGAAAAAATCCGGCAGGTTCGTCCGCGGAAACTTGTCGAACACCTTGCAGCGATACGATTTCAGCCCCGTATCCATCCCCAGCCAGAAAGGCGAATTCGAGGAGAGCGCCAACAGGTGCGGTACAAAATACCGCGCATGATTCATCATGTGGATCAGCGTCTCGCGATCCTCGATGCCCACGTGCACGTGCAGCCCGAAGATCAGGTTGGCCCGGGCCACCAGTTGCATATCCTCTACAATGTTTTTGTAGCGCTCGCCCGGCGTCACTTCCTGGACGCGCCAGTCGGCAAACGGATGCGTCGCCGCCGAAGCCAACCGCAACCCATTCTCCCGCGCCAGTCGGATGATTTGCCGCCGCAGATTCTTCAGTTCTTCCCGGGCTTCCTTGATATTGGCGCAAACCTTCGTCCCCACCTCCACCACCGATTGGTGCATCTCCGTCTTGACCCGTTCCTGCAGGATCAATCTGCCCTTCTCGATGAGCTCGGTTTGAATATGTGACCGAAGGTCCCGAGTCTCGGGATCGACGGTCTGATACTCCTCTTCGATTCCAAGCGTGAATGTAGGCCTCATCGCGGCATCCAGAGCCTGCCAAGCGAGAGGATACCCTGGCAGAAAGCTAAGTCAGTATATCAATGTCGGGCTATGGCGCGGATAAGATTGCGCGGGGACAACACAAGGTCAGTGCGGACGTCTAGCCCCATCGTTGCAATTGCATTGGCCGCATAAATCTGGACTATTCTTGACTTTGCCGCTGGAGCGTGAAGATTAAATGATTACACGGCGAAATTTGCTCCCGCAATCGAGCACCTCTCGAGGAGAAGGCCAGGTAGTGTGGGATGCAGAAAAAGTAAAAAAGGGGTGCACGCAGATAATGAGAACGTGTGGCAGAGAGTGCTGCCAAATCGCTTTTGCATTTTTCCTGTTCATTGGCTTATCGGCAAACCTAAGGGCTCAGACGAACCAAGTGGTTCCGGGCTGCAAGGATGTGGCACCCCTTCCTCCGGTGCTCACCTTGGTTGGCCCCGGCACGACTCCTGCGAGGGCCAACGAAGTCGCTTTTGCCGCGGGCGCCTGGGGCAATCTGTTCCCAGCACCGTGCGCTCACGAAACCGGAGTAAATTGGTTTGGCCGATGGGACCTCGGTCTGACGCATCGCTTGGACTGGGGGTTCGATTTCCAAGGCACCGAACATTCCAGTTTTCAGTCGTTCTCCGCGACCATGACGGCAAGATACGAACTCCTGAAGAACTTGCGGCTCGAGACTGGGATCGGATTAGGAGACGATACGGAGGGCAAGAGTCTAACTGGCGAAGTAGGTGCGACCATGGGCATCCCCGGCGGGAAACGAAACGCATGGGCCCCTTACGCTTCTGTCCGGCTGGCCGCGGCGCGCGGACGCTCTGGGAGGCCCTTCGCGGGTTCGAACGTCCCTCCCGGTGCAGTCGTTCCCATGGCGAGCATTGGCGCAAGCGCCCGCGTCTCGGAGAACATGCGATGGGTTGTGGAAGGTGGTAGTGGGGGCATTCTTTCCCGCGAACATCCGGAGGCCGGTGCGTTTGTCTACGTCGCCGTCGGGTTGGATTTTGTGCTACGCAGAAAAGAGTAGCCAGACCCGAAACTTTGCCTCTCACTGGGTAGATCTGAAATCGGAAATTTGCAGTTTTTCAGACACGCTCAAAGCCCTCCAGGCACTTCGTGGATGTGGCTTTGGAACAGATCCTCGACTGGATCAACGCCATCGTTAAACTCTTGATGTGGAACCTACGCTTTCTTCTGTACTTACTGTGGCCGGATCTCCGGCCCATTCAAAAACGCCGCCCAGCGCAATTCCCCCACCGGATTTTCCCCGCTGAGCGCTTTCTTCACCGCCATCTGGGCCACCGCGTCCACCACCCACTCGAAATTCTGCTGCCCCACCGACGTAACCTCCGCATCTGGCGCTGGATTCATAAAGTCAATCGCATACGGGACGCCATCTTCCACCGCAAACTCCACTGTGTTCAGGTCGTAGCCGAGCGCGCGGCACAAGGCCAGCGCATCTTTCTCCATCCGCCCCTTTAACTTCGTGCCCGGCTGCGGATTCCCCTTCACATAGCGCTCATGATGCGGAGCCCTCGGATCGTACTTCATGATGTGCACTTTCTCCTGCCCCACTACATAACAGCGGTAGTAATCCTCAAACTCCACGCCATGCTGCAGCGTCATGCACAGGTCGCCGGTCTGATTGTAGTTATGGAAGAACTCGTCCGGAGAATGCACCTTGTACACGTGCTTCCAGCCACCGCCCGCGTAAGGCTTCAAAAACGCCGGAAACCCGACATAGGCAAACACCTCTTCCCAATTCAGCGGGTAGATCAAATTTCGCATGGATTTGTCGGTAGTATCCGGCGGATGGGTATGATGCGGCAAAATCACTGTGGGCGGAATCGCCACGCCCATCTTGTGCGCCAGTGCATAATTGAAGAATTTGTCGTCCGCCGTCCACCAGAACGGATTGTTAATCACCGTCGTCCCTTGCAGGACCGCGTTCTTCAAATACGCCCGGTAGAAAGGAATGTCCTGCGAAATGCGGTCAATGATCACGTCGTACTTCTTGGGCTCATCCATCCGAATGCCGCCAATCTTCACAAACTCGGCGCTGACGCCCGCGACCTTCATCGAGTTAATCTTCTCGACCAGCGCCGGCGGGAAGGTGTTCTCCATCCCAAAAAGAATTGCGATTTTCTTGTTTGCCATCATCAGTGTCCTCAATTTCGCGGGTGGAGCGACGGGCGTCCTCGCCCGTCTGCCACGCTGCCAAGGGACGGGCGAGGACGCCCGTCGCTCCACTAGAAATACTTTTCCGCCATCCGCTGCCACAGCGGCCAATCATGCTTGCTGTTGTCCCCGTAGATATCCAGCCAATGCGGAATCCCCCGGGCATGCAGAATCGCCGCCATCTTCAGGTTCGCGTCCAGGCACATATCCCAGTCCGACGATCCCAGCACAATCCTCATCTGCCGGCACCGGCTCAGGAACCACTCATCGCTCATGTTCGGTATGTAATCCGGCGGATTGTTGAAGTAGACATTGTCATCGTAGTAGCCGTCGAGGAAGCTCCTGATGTCGAACGATCCGCTCATGGTCACGCAAGCCGAAACCACATCGGGATGCCGCAGGGAAAAATTCAGCGCGTGATAGCCGCCAAAACTGCATCCCGTCACCGCGATCTGGGGAGCCGAGTTTTTCCACTTCAAATACGGCAGAAACTCGTTGATCACGTAGCGCTCGTACTGCACATGCCGCCAGATCCGCGCTCCCGGATGCACGCTCTTGTTGTACCAGCTCTCGCCGTCCACGCTGTCCACGCAGAATACCTGGATCGCGCCCGCTTCCAGTTTTCCCGCCAGCGCATGGATCATCCCCGCATTTTCATACTCATAAAAACGTCCCATCGATGTCGGAAACACGAGGATAGGCGGCCCGGCGTGGCCGAAGACCAGCGACTCCATGTCGCGCCCTAATTCGTGGCTATATTGTTTGTTATATTCGCGGTTCATGTGCGCGAGGATTGTAACCGAACCGCCCGATCTTCGGCATCGTTGGCTGCGATCGGCGGCTGGTCGGGCCGGACGCGCCGCCGCCGTTCGTGCCTGCGCCGTCTTTCTCGTCCATCGGCGATGAACTACTGTTCCGGAAATCCGGACCGCGGATTGATTCCAAAATGCTTCAGTTTCGATTGCAGTGTTGTCCGCTTCAATCCCAACCGCATGGCTGCGCCTTTCAGCCCGCCAATCTGCCCGTGGCTTTCCCGTAAAGCCCGCAAAATGTGCTCGCGTTCGGTCGCTTCCAGAGTTTCATCCACTCGTTTCTTCTCTGCGGTTGTGCTAGTCGGCTCCAGTTCGCTTAACGGCGACTCAAGCCCCGAACCTTGCGTCAGAATCACGGCGCGCTCGATAAAATTCTCCAACTCCCGCACATTCCCCGGCCACTCCCACCCCATCAGCATATCCATGGTTTTCTTGGGAATGCTGGTGATCGATTTGCTCATCCGCCGGGCGAACTTCTGGACAAAATATTCCACCAGCAACGGGATGTCCTCCCGCCGTTCCCGTAACGGTGGTACGCGGACCGGAAACACGTTCAGCCGGTAATACAAGTCGCTGCGAAACTCATTATGTAGCACGGCATCCGCCAAATCGCGGTTGGTCGCCGCAATCAAACGAAAGTCCACCTTCAACGTATGCGTTCCGCCCAGCCGCTCGAACTCGTGATCCTGCAAAACTCGCAGCAGCTTCGGCTGCAACGCCATCGAAATCTCCCCGATCTCGTCCAGAAACAGCGTGCCCTTGTCCGCCAGTTCGAGTCGTCCAATTTTCCTGCTCACCGCTCCGGTGAAAGCGCCCTTCTCGTGGCCGAATAACTCGCTTTCCAACAGCCCCGACGGAATCGCCGCGCAGTTCAACTTGATGAAACTATTGCCGGTGCGCAGGCTCAAGCAGTGGACCGCCCGCGCCACCAGTTCCTTTCCTGTTCCGGTTTCGCCCAGCAGCAGCACGGTGGCATCGCTGGCCGCCACTTTCCTCACCTTCTCCATGACGGCTTCCAAGGCCTTGCTCTGCCCGATGATGTCCCCGAACCCCAGTTCCGTGTTGATTTCCTGCTCGAGATAAAGCTTTTCTTCGGTAAGCTTTTTCTTAGCTTCGCGTAAAGCCTCGGTTGTTTCCCGGAGCTCGGTGACGTCCATATTGGCGCCGGTGAGTCCAATTACCGCGCCCGTCGAGTCGAGAACCGGTTCGATCGTCGTGTCGAGGTAGTATCTCCTGCCGCCGTAAGTGACCAGCATTTCATCACGCGCTCCCACCCCGGTTTTCAGCACCCGCTGCCGTACTTCTGTCACGCGTGCAGCTTCCTCCAGTTCGAAGATCTCCTCCGCAGTCTTTCCCAGCGCTTCACTCGCCGGCCACGGAAGCTGCGGACTATACATCCAGGTGTAGCGCAAATCCCGGTCCTGGCTGAACACCGCAATCGGAGAATGCTTCAGTGCCACCCGGAACCGTTCCTCGCTTTGCCACAAGGCCTCCTCTGCCCGCTTCCGCTCCGTGATGTCGGTTATAACGCACGCCACGCGATCGATCCCCGTCGGTCCCTCCACCGGCAAATACGTGAGCGATAGGTCCCTCTCCCCCATCTCCGGATACTTATACTTGAGCTCGTAGCTGACGACCTTCCCCTGGAAACACTCATCGAGTTTTTCCTTGACTGCTGTTTCAAACACTCCTGGGTTCAGAATCTCCGATACCAAACGTCCCACAACCTGTTCTTTCGTCATCCCCCGACGGCTCAGGAATGCCCGGTTGGCGAGCACGTACCGGTACTCCCGATCCACCACCACGATCATCTCTTCCAGACTCTCCACTACCCGTTCGAACTCGCGCAGCCTTTCCTCCGCCCGCTTTCGCGCCGTGATGTCCCGCGATACGGCCACGTCATATGCCCGGTCCAGTCGCACCCTGCGCAAATTCACTTCCACCGGAAGCGTCGTTCCATCTTTCCGCCGTTGCGTTCTCTCAAAGATTGCACATCCCGACTCCCGCAACTGCTGCTGCACCGTCGTGCACAGACTTTCGTCGGCATCCGGGCCGATGTCAAAAACCGTCATCGACAAGAGCTCTTCCCGGCTGTACCCCAGATCTGCGCATGTCCTCTCGTTCACGTCGAGGAAACGCTGGGTCTCCGGATCCATGACCTGAATGGCATCGTTCGATTGGTCCAGCAGCGTCCGGAAGAGCGTCAATCCCTGGAGTACCCGTTCCTGTTCGCGCGCCGACTTCAGCAGCTGTTCGTTGCTCGCGCGCAGCGCCTTCTCCGCCCGCACCCGTTCCGTAACGTCATGCGCGATCCCCCGCACAATCGGCGTTTCCACTCCTTGGGTGCGCAGCGTGTTGTGATACTCCCAGATCCGCTGCTCTCCCGATCGCGTCACCACCGCCAACAGTCCGCGAGACTCGCCCGTGCGCTCGATCTCGTGCAGATAGGCATCGAACTGAGCGCGGAATTGCGGATCAACAAAATCCCGCATCGGCTTGCACAGCATTTCTTCTACGCTGTAACCCAGCAGACGCGCTGGAACGGGATTGATCGACAGGAGTCGGCCTTGAAGGTCGTGGACACACAGCAGGTCTTGGCTGTGCTCGACCAGGTCGCGATACCAGTCTTCGTTTTCTTCCAGGTCCCGCCGGATCGGGTCCCAAGCGAAAGGCGCTTCTTCCGGAAAGTGGCGCTTCTGTTGCTCAGGGTGCAATGCCATGGCTCACCCGTCAGCGAGCCGCTTGGAATGCTAATGATTATGACTGGCCAGGTGAAATTCCAGCGGCCGCCCCAATTTTTGTTGCGAGAGGTTCCCCGATTCGCCCTTCTCAACACACCAATCGTGTATTCGGGGAAATCGGCGAGTAGAAGTCTCCTCGGATGAGAAGCTCAAAAAACTCTTCAACCTTCCACGCGCCGAACGTATTCCTCCGCTCTGACATTGTCAAGAAAAAGTTCGAGGGAGCGGGTCGAGGGCGCCTCTTGACCTCGCTCAACCCAGATCCGGGGCTAAGTGATTTTTTGTTTCGTTGGTCGACCGGTATTGTCTTCTATTCCTGGTGACACAGCACAGAGAGGGCTCTACACTGTAAATGATGGCGAAAGCAGTCCCCATCGGGGCGCGCGGAGAAGTGGTGAAGCGGACCAAGTTCCAGCACACCCTCACAGCATGGGGAGAGGAACTCCCGCCGGTGCGGTCACACCTCAGCGTGACATTACTCACTGACGCAGCGAACAATTGAGGCCAACTTGGGTATTGAACGTGCAATCCCGGGCTATGGACCCGCGCAGGCCAGCCCACATTCCACTGCGAAGGGCTGCGGCATGGATCTTCCCAACATTGCCTTGCCCAAGGGGTGTGCGATGCTGCTGGCTCCTGCCGGCAATCTCGAGGCGGCCGAGCAGGCGTTTCAGGCGGGCGCGGACGCGGTGTACGTCGGATTGAGGGGTTGGAGCCGAGGCGGCGCGCGGGGCGAATTTGACCGTAAGCAGTTGCGATTGTGCATCGAACTGGCTCACGCCCTCGGGAAAAAGGTACAGCTTGCGGCAAACATCATACCCAAGCCGCAGGAGCGCCAAAAGCTGCTACGCCAGTTGGCCGAATTGGCGGACTGGGGACTGCATGCTGTGATCCTGAACGACGTCGGGTTTCTGCGCGAAGTCAGGCGGAAGCTGCCGGGATTGGCCATCACCGCCAGCATCGGCTGCGGCGCGCTGAACACGAGCGACGCCCTCTTCTACCAGGACCTGGGCGCGACTGCGGTAGTGCTGCCGGGGTACGTTGAGCCGCAGGAAATCGCGGCGGTGAAGGCGAAGGCCTCGATACAGATCGAAGTCATGCTGCACATGGTGCAGGAGTTTATTCAGCTCGGAAAGTGCTGGATGCCCAGCTACCTGAACTTCGCCGCGGCGGAGCGGGGCGACGGGTCGCAGCGTTTAGGTGGCAGCGTCAAACGCGGCGGGGTGGGCAGTTGCTTCCGTATCTGCCAGCAGCCGTGGAGTCTGTTGAAGGATGGCGTGGAGGCTGACCGGCGGCTGTTTCCCAGTTGGCAAATTAGCCAGGTGGCAGAACTCGGGGCGTTCCTCGATGCGGGCGTGGACGTGATCAAGATCCAGGGCCGCAGCCTTCCGGCGGAGATGGTGCGTGCTATCATCGGGACGTACCGTGCGGCTGCGGATGCCTGGAAATGCGGGCAGAAGAGCGATCAGAAGACCGATCCGACGACCGATCAGACGACCGATCAGACGACCAATGGGAACCGGGCTGCGCTGCCGGTGATGTGGACTGTACAAGGACGTTGAATGGGCCCCTTCGAACTGAATACGACGATCTCCAACCTGCGAAACCTCCGCGAATCGGACCTAAGTGCTTATGACGCGGTTTACCTGGGCAACATTTACTGCCGCATCTACGAGGACAACTTCCTGGAGCGCCTGGACGACCTCGAAGAAGGCATCGCGCTGGTAAAGGGCCAGGGCCTGCGTGCCTACGTGACGTCGTATGCGGCGCCGCGCAATGAGGTGCTGCCCAAAGTGCAGAAAGCGTTGGAGACCGCAGCCGCCGCCGGCGCCGATGCGGTCGAGGTCCATAACCTCGGCGTGCTGCGCATGGTGCATGAGCAGTTTCCCGGCATGCCGGCGCACATCGGCGGATTTGCCAACGTGTACACCGACGCCGGAGTCGAGGTGTTGAAGGAGTACGGTGCGGTGCGCTTTACTCCGAACTACGAGATCAGCCTCGACGAAGTGGGAGCGATAACGAGCGGCGTCGGTATGCCGGCGGAGCTGGTGGTTCATGGCAAAATGCCGCTGGGCGTTTCCGATTACTGCTTCCTACTGGAATATGAGCAGAAGTGGCCGGAGAAATGCCCGACGCTATGCCAGAAAAATTTGTTCCTCAAACAGGGCGACTGGGCCATGCGGACGGTGGGAAAGGGCGTGCTGAGCGGCAAGGATGTGTGCATGCTCGAGCATTTGCCGGCACTCATCGCGGCCGGACACAATGTGTTCCGGATCGAGGCAGCTTATGAGACGCCTGCGTACCGTCTGAATATTGCCAGGATCTATCGGGCAGCGCTGGAGCGGGCCGCCGCCGGTGATCGGACGGAGGACGAGTCCGCGTGGGATACGATTCGCGAGCATACGGCTGTAGGTTTGTGCAACGGTTTTTATTTCGGACGCACCGGCGCCGAGTATGTCGGCAAGCGCCCGCAACCAGCTGTGGCCTGCTGAGTGATTGATCTTTACGTTTTTCGAGGTGAGCGATGGTTGAGCTATTAGCGCCTGCAGGAAATTTGGAAATGGTAAAGGCGGCCGTGGAAAACGGCGCCAACGCGATCTATGTGGGAGCACGCGGCTGGAGCCGGCGGCGTGACGCCTATGAACTCTCCGACGAGAAATTGCATGAAGCCATAGCGATCGCGCACGGCGGGGGAGCCAAAATACGCGTTGCCATCAACACGAATATGCAGTCGAGCGAAATCCCTTCGTTGCTAAAGAAGATGGAGAAGTTCGTCGGTTGGGGTGTCGACGGAGCGATCATGACCGACGTGGGCGCGATCGCACAGGTGCACCGCAGTTTCCCCGGTCTCGTTCTGCACGCCAGTATCGGCGCCAACATCCTGAACAACGAAGATGTGAAGTTCTATCGCTCGATCGGGGTCTCGCAAGTGGTGGCCGACACCAAGCTCACGCTGCGGGAACTGGCTTCGCGCGAGGCGGACATCGATGTAGGCATCGAAGTCCTGATTCATGCCAACCATTGCTACACCTACCTGGGCAAGTGCTGGATGTCGCCGTACATGCGGTTGGAGCGGACACCCGACGATTTCGGCAAGGACGTGTTCCGCGGCAGCCCTAACCGCGGTGGCTTGGATTACAGGGTCTGCCTGGAGAAGTGGGAACTGCTCGATGACAAGGCGCTGCTGGAGCCGGTGATCACGCTCAAGAATGCCGCCTTCTTTTACCTGGACGATATTCCGGCGCTCATTGATCTGGGCGTTCACTGCCTGAAGATCCAGGGGCGGGAGTATCCCGTGCCCTTAGTGGCAGGCATCGTGCGCTTCTATCGCGAGTTGATTGACACATACGTCGCGAAACCCGCCGAGCAGCCTTTCGATCTTGCGCCGTGGCGCATGCGTCTGGAAGCCATCCAAGCGGAGCGCGACAGCAAGCGCAGCAACATGACTTTGGTGCTGTTGAACGAAGCGCGCCAGCCGGTGCCGCCCAGAGTCTAGCCGATCCGCGAGATTGAGAGTCCCTTCACCTCGTAGACCTCACCTGGACTCGAACGTCCAAGGTTACGGAATCTCATTGAGTAGATTCGGCAGGGAAAAGTTCTGTAACTTACTTCCCGGCTGTTGAAGGCCGTTGTGTCCGTTAGATTAGTTTAGGAATTCCATCTCATTTCGAATCACTTCAAGGAGGGTTTTGTGCGTAAGAAATTTGTGGTAGGCCTTCTTCTGTTACTCGTTTTGTTACTCGCGATTCCGGCGCTCGCTGACCAGGTCGTCTTGAAGAACGGCGATCGGCTGACCGGCTCGATTACGAAGTCCGACGGTAAGCAACTCGTGATCAAGACCGACTACGCCGGTGACGTAACGGTGAAGTTCGACGCAATTCAAAGCATAACGTCCGCAGGCGACCTTAACGTCACGCTGGGCGGGAAGACCGTGGTTGGTCCGGTGACCACCAGCGGCGACGATATAGTCGTTGCCACCAAGACCGCAGGTCCGGTGGAGGCGCCGAAGGCTACTGTCACTTTGATGCGTAGCCCGGTCGAGCAGGCGGCGTATGAAAAGAGTCTGCACCCAGGGTGGAGTGAGGGCTGGGCCGGTGGTCTGAATCTGGGCTTTGCCGTGACCCGGGGCAACAGCGAGACCAAGAACCTGAACATCGCTTTCAATGGCGCGCGCACGGGATTCCACGACAAGCTGACCCTCTACACCAACTCGGTCTACGCGACCAACGATCTGCCGACGGCATCGCCTCACACCACCGCTAACTCGACGGGAGGAGGAGCACGCTACGACCACGATTTCTCCCGGCGTGCGTTCGGCTTTGGGAATGGCGATTTCCTTTCCAATTCGCTGCAGGACCTGAGTCTACGGTCCACGCTGGGAGGCGGTCTTGGCATACACGCGATCAAGAATGCTGCCACTACCCTCGATCTGCTGGTCGGAGCAAACTACACCCATGAAAGCTATTCTTCTTTCACGATTCCGCCGCCACCGCCCGGGGGCACATTCGTCGCCGCTAGGTCCGACAGCCTGGCGGGCTTGACGCTGGGTGATGCCTACACGCTCAAGGTCGGGAAGGGCACAGTCATCACGCAGAGCTTGTTCTTCTACCCCGACCTCAGCGATACTTCACAATACCGCAGCACATTCAATTTCGGTACGGTCACCAAGCTCAATAAGTGGCTGGGCTGGCAAAACTCGTTCGGAGATATTTATGTCAGCAACCCGCCGCCTACAACGAAAAAGAACGACCTGCAGTTGGCTACGGGTCTGAATATTTCTTTCAAGCACTAGCAGTTTGCTGAATCTTGGTCGCCCGCGGAGAGTGCGATCTCAGCGGCTAAAGGATTAACAACAATGCAGTTATCGCAGCGCTGAACGGCTGTGCCACCCCACAACCTGGTGCAAGAGATCGACTTTATCGGCAGCCTGCTGGCCTGTTAGCTGAGCATCGAGAATCCCCCTTCTGATGGCCTGAGCGGAGGGGCTTTTCACAACGCGAGGCTTTGCTAGCCGCTGGTTAGGGCAGCTGTAAGGTGTAGCGCATAAGTGTGATTGACCGGCAACCAGCTTCGAGATAAAGTTTCAAGGTCAAGGGACCGTTTATTCCCTCCCCCCTGGTTTTCGTTTGATGGCTTATATGCGCTCCGCCAAACTCATGGTGTTGTTGTGTGCGCTGGCCGGCCTGGCTTGGGCGGCGGCGCCGCAATTTTCCGGGCAGAGGCGGGTCGGCCTGACAAGCGGCGACCAGTGGGAACCGGCGGTGGCGGCCGATGGTTCGGGTCGCATCTACGTTCTTTATCCGCACTATGGCAGCGTGCCAGATTGCAAGCGTTGCCGCGTGCCCGCCATGCTGTTGGTGGCGAGCAATGACAACGGCAAGTCCTGGCAGACTCCGCAGGCGATACTGGAAACGAATTCGGGGCAGTTTGACGCCCAGATTGCCGTAGACCCAGCCGATCGGCGCACCCTTTATGCGGCATGGCTGCAGAACGGGAAGCGCGTGGTCATTCTCGCGAAGTCGGTGGACTTTGGCGCCACGTGGGCTTTTGCGATTGCGGTTCGCAGCGAAGTGGAACTGGATAAACCGGCCCTGGCGGTGCGCGGACAGAGCGTCTACGTGGCGTTCAATCATGAAGAAGAGGTGTGGGTGGCGGCCTCACAGGATGGGGGGCGCAGCTTTACGCCGACGCGGGTGAATACTGAAAGCCGTCCGGGATGGTCTCTGCTGGGTGCGGCCACGGTCGATCCCGCAGGCAACGCGTATCTGGCCTGGGCTTCCTATTCAAAAGCGGGAGGAGCGCGGGGCTCGGTGAACCTGTACGTGGCGAAGTCGGCGGATGGGGGCAAGGCCTGGAGTGCAAACCGGCTTGATGTTTCCGCGGCAGCACCAGGCTGCGAGGATGAGGAATGCGGCGAGGGCTATCTGGGCGCGCAGGTCGCGCTGGCTTCCGACACCGACGGAACTCTTTACGCGCTCTGGAACGCGGGTAGCTCGTCCCTGGGGCCGCAGCGCATTTACTTCTCCTCGTCAACCAACGGCGGCGAAAACTGGCTGCCGCGCGTCGGCGTTTCCTTCGCCGAGCCGGAAGTGGAACATGCTTTTCCGGCAATCGTGGCCGGGAACGGCGGCGACGTCCGCATAGCGTGGATGGATAAGCGCAACTCTTCCGGCAACTCTCCGTATTGGAACACTTACTATCGAAGTTCAAGCAACGGCGGAGCGACCTGGGGAGAAGAGATACGGATCTCGGGCTACGTGCCCGGCTATCGTTATATAGGTAAGAAAGGTTTCCGTTTTCCCTTCGGCGATTATTTCGGCCTCGCCATCGACAACCACGGAGACACGCACGTGGTGTGGGGCGAAGGGATGAACTATCAGTCGCCGGGATCGATCTGGCACGCCAGCGGACGATAGCAAGATTTTCCTGTGGAGACCCCGGCGAGCCGCGTCTCGTACCGCGCAAACAGACAGGGACTCCATAAGCACTGCTGAAGGCTGATTTCTTCTCATTCGCCCGTGGATCGACCAGAATCGCGACCAGTCCCTGTTATGAGCGTAATGGCCTGTGGCTGTTGAAAAACTCACTCTCGGAAAAGTCACCAAACTAAAATCGCGTCAGGATGCCCTATAAACGATTCTCTCGGGTCGCCTAGACATTTTCTATCCCCCCAATTTTGGGTGTTTGGGACGAAAAGTGAGTTTTTCAACAGCCACGCCTGTTAGCGGCAATTGAGTCCCGCTCAAGCTGTGATGCTGCTACAGTATCTGGCATGAGCATCGCGGCTCAGTATTCGTCAAGCGAACGACTAGGGACCGCCCAATGAGGCTCAAACCAGTAGGCTCCTAAAAGAACTATGGCTGGAGAAATCTGGAAGGGGCGGCAAATAGCCGCTTTGCATCTCTTTCGTGTCTCGCATCCACGGCGGGTTTTATTGGATTTGCTTCGCCTCATCGCACCACTGTCGTACGAGACACCCTGACTTCGTCTGCGAGGTTGCAATGCCCAAGACAAGCGATTTCCCGAGAACCGCAGCAAGAGTTTGGACGACCGCGCTCGCCGCCACGGCGCCTCCGCTGTGGCTATTTTCGCGGCTGACACCTTACCACTTTCTGTTTTCTGCACCCGCCGACCTTGGCTATTTCGGGACCGTCGTCAATGTGTGTACCTTTACCGGCTACTTGCTTGCGACGGGGATACTTCCCACCCTTTACTTTTCCTTCTTGGCGGTGTCGGCGAAGTCACTCTTCACTAATCTTTTCGCTACCGCGTTGAGCATATTTTTCGGCGTCAACTTCTTTACTCGCGGGATTCTCCTGCAGGGCCATCCCGATTTCACGGGTCGTGCGATTGGTGCGGTCATACTCGTCGGGGCCATCGTGAAATGGATTCCGGCGCTGCAACGATTGATGCGCTCCCATCCACTTGTGTCTCTGCTTGTCGGGTACAGTGTTGGAATCGGCGTCGTGATAGTCATTTCGTTCGGCTGGAATCAGGATGTTTGGATGCCCGTGAGAGAGCATGGGCAACTACTGGCCTATGTACCTATCAAGAGCGATCCCTACACGTTTTACCAAGGGAAAGCCCTTTTCGAGTTTGCATTCTGGGATTGGGCGGCGGCGCTCGCTGGAGGAATTGTCTACGTCGCTGCTGCGCGCTACTGGAAGAGCCTGCTCGATCCGTCAACTGAAATTGACGAAGCCGTACCTCCTGAGGCAAACAAGTCTTAGTCGGGCGAATATATATTCGACGCACGCATGGGCGGCAAACGTCTTGGCGTTGCTCATACGCCTTCTTAGAAAAGGCCCGAAGGCTTCCCGCTAGCGACGAGGCCCGCGAATCTCTCAACTGGCGAGAAATCGCCATAACACTCATTGACCGGGTCGCGAGCAGGTATCGCCTGTTTTCAAAAGTGCCCCCGTGAAGATAAGATTTTGGTTCTCCACGATCAATGCCTTGGTGGGATTTGCACCCTGGAAGGGATTGACCTGGCTCGGGTTTAGGGGGCTCTTTGCTATGGCTTCTCTTTCGGACTCTCTGGTTCGGAACTTGTTGGAAGGCCGTTACATCGCGTCGCTCGCAACGAAGAACCCAGACGGCTCCACCCACATGGTTGCGGTCTGGTACTGGTTTGATGGTGCGCATATTTATATAGCCACGTCCACGCGCACCCGCAAGGTTCGAAATCTGCAGTCCACGCCCAAAATCTCGTTAATGATCGACTCCCGCGACCCCGCAGCATCATGCGGCATAAACATCGTAGGCACCGCACAGATTTTGACGGGCGAACCGTCACGGAAATGGAATGGGCGGGTTCATGCCAAATATCTGAGCAACGCCGCACTCGCGGACCCCCGAGTTGGTCCAGTGTTCGCATCGTGGGATGATGTGACAATCCAGATCACACCGACTTCGGTCATCGCTTGGGATATGCGCGAAGCAGATAGGCAAGTCTTTGGCGGCGCGTTCGAGAGCAACCCCACGTACCTGTTGCCTCTGGAACGTTGAACGGACGGTGCGGCCCGATGCGAGAACGGGTGCCTCAAAACAGGCAACTCGCATCCCCAGTTGGCGAAACATCGCGATAGCACTCAAAGCCTCAGAATCGACCAGCCTGTGCACGAGACGATCCTCAATCGGTCAGTAACCCGCCGGTGAGGTCCCTGAGGCGCTCGATGCGATGTTCGCGGCAGTAAGTGGTCAGGGCCTCCACCAGCTTTTCGGTTGCCACCGGATCGAAGAAACTTGCGGTTCCCACCTCGACGGCGCTCGCTCCCGCCAGCATGAATTCCACTACGTCCACCGGGCTGGTGATTCCGCCCATGCCGATCACCGGAATTTTCACGGCGCGAGCTGCGTCAAACACCATGCGCAGCGCGATGGGCTTGATGGCCGGGCCGGAGAGGCCGGCAGTTACATTGGCAATTCTCGGGCGGCGCGTTTCCGCATCGATCGCCATGGCTAGAAACGTGTTCACCAGCGAGATGGCGTCGGCGCCCGCTTCCTGGGCAACATATGCCATCTGCGCGATCGAGGTGACGTTGGGCGAGAGTTTCACGATGATCGGCCGCGCCGACACCCGCTTTGCCGTCCGCACGACTTCGTCGAGCAAGAGCGGATCGCTGCCGAACTGAATGCCGCCGTGCGCCGTGTTCGGACAAGATACGTTGATTTCGTAGGCTGCAATCCCTTCGCCCTGATTCAGGACCTCAATCGTGTGCTCGTAATCGGCGCGGGTGTAGCCGAAGACATTGGCGAACACGACGACATTTTTTTTCGCGCGCAGCGCCGGGAGTTTTTCGGTGAGAAACGCGGGTGCGCCGATATTCTGCAGGCCGATGGCATTCAGCATTCCGGCAGCGGTCTCAAACAGGCGCGGCGGCGGATTTCCGGTCATCGGTTCTTTGGAGAGACCTTTGACGACTAGGCCGCCGAGCCGGTCGAGATGCATGATGTCTTCGAATTCGATGCCGTAGCCGAATGTGCCGGCAGCGGCGATGATCGGATTCTTCAGCTCGATGCCGGCGAAGCTGACGCTCAAGTCGGGATTGCCGATAGGCGTCATTGGATTCCCCCGGGCGGCGTGGCGGCTGGCATGGCCGATGGCGAGGTGGCATGATGCGCCGGCGGCAGCGCTTCGGTCAGTACTCTTCCCGTGGCTTGCGTGGGCGCGTTGATTCCGAGCAAAGAGGCTAGCGTCACCGCGAGGTCGATCGGCTCGGCGTGCGTCCGGTAGATTCCGGGCTGGAAGGCGAGGCCGTAGAAGGCGAGCGGCACGTGGGTATCGTACGAGAAAGGCGTCCCGTGATCGGTGCCCTTCGTGACTCCGACTTGGAATGGACGGGGGATGCCGATCACATAATATCCGCCTTCGGGAGTGTAGCTATGGGCATAGCGGCGGCCGATTTCGGTGGGCGGAATATCTCCACGAGCGAGTTGCGACTTGGAAAAATATCCCGTGAATCCCATTTGCTTCATCGCTTCGCCTACTTCGCCCTCTGCGGCGGATTCGTCTTTCGCGCCGAGAGTTCCGGCGAACGCGTCTTTGTCCAGCCAGACGACCGGGTAATCGAGATCGAGCACGTAGCCGGCTTTCTTGGCGAATTTTTTCGAGAGCAGCGAATTGATCTGTTCGCGCAACGCTTTCGCGTCGAGATTGGCTGCCGGCAGACGAAGAGTTTTCGCGAATTCAGGCAAGGGCGCGACGCCGTGATCCGCCGAAAGCGCCATCCACACGTTGGCCATTCCGATGTGATGACCGAGGAAGTCAAAGAACGCCGCCAAACTCCGGTCGAGTTCCAGCGCCATGCTGCGCATTTGTGGGGAGTCGGGACCCACCTGGTGGCCGAGGATATCGCTGGCCGAGAGGCCGATTACAAGCAGGTCGGTCGCCGAGCCTGCGCCCAGCTTCTCGTACAAAACGAGTTCCTTGGCGAATTCCAGTTGGTAATCATTGGCGAACGGAGTGGAGCCGACAACCTCGTAGAAGCTGGCGGGCGTGCCATCTTTGTTCGTGCCGTTTCGCCGTGCGGTCGAGCCCAGGATATTTCCGTCACCGTCTTTATCTCGCCACTCTCGATTCCAGAATTTTTCGGCGCGATGGCTGCCGTTGAAATTGCGCACCCACTCGGGGAGATCGGGACGGTAGTAGGTTGAGGTGATCCAATCGCCGCTCTTGGGGTCGATCCAATAGGCGGCGTCTCCGGAAAACCCCGCGGGCAGGACGGCGGCACGATCCTTTAGCGAGATGGCGAATACCCGGGCTTTGCCGCCGGTCGCCAGTTTCAATTCGTCCCCGAGCGTATCGCTCATGAGGTTGTGAGGCGACGCGCCTGCACCAGTTTTGCCGACGCCGACAAGTTTTGTCGTGTCGTCTTCGACCGAGGTCACCCGCTTCTTTTTCTGCGGGTCCCACCATTCGTTCGCGATGATGCCGTGTCCGCTGGTGTAGCTTCCGGTGAAAAGTGTGGCATGTCCGGGAGCGGTGCTGGCGTTGGCATAGTCGTAGTTGCAGTCGGTGAAATAAGCGCCGCGATCGATAAATAAGCGGAAACCTCCGTCGCCGAACTGGTCACGATAGCGTTCCAGGTAGTCGCCGCGGAACTGGTCAATCACGATGACGACAATGAGCTTGGGGCGGGAGTTGTACGCGGACGCGAACGCGGCGGGGATCGAGCAGAACAAAAACAGCGCCACGAACAGGGAACGGAGGAGTCTCATCGCGAGCTAGTTTACAGGAGAAAAGATTCTAACCGCAGAGGACGCAGAGAGCGCAGAGTTTTCTGCTTCTTCTTCTGCGCGCTCTGCGTCCTCCGCGGTTCAAGACTTTGGCCGTCGGCGTGCACGGAATCGCGTTTTTCAGCTAAAGTTAAAGCAGAATGCTCGATCTGAATTTTGTTCGTGACAACCTTGCGCTGGTAGAAGAAAAGCTGCGCCAGCGCGGCATGAATCCGGCGGAAGTTTTAAAGGACTTTCGCACCATCGATGCCGAGCGCCGGCAGGCCATCACGGCGGCGGAAACCCTGCAGGCACGCCGCAACGCCTTGGTCAAAGAATTTCAGGGCCTCAAGTTTGAGGAGAAGCGACTGAAGAGTGAAAAGGTCGATACAGCCTCAAATGACCAGGCTCGAGCCGAAAACCTCGCTGAACAAGCGAAACTCAAAAACATACAGGACGAACTCAAAAAGAAGATTCAATCTGCGGAGAAGCTAGCTGAGGAACTGAATGCGAAGCTGAAGGAGACTCTTAACGGTATTCCCAACCTTCCCCACGCCAGCGTGCCGGTGACTGCCGACGCGGCAGGAAGCGCTGTAGGTGCGGCATCCGCCGTCGGCACGGCCAAGGCTGTTATCACACCCGAAGGTAACGTGGAGGCGCGCCGCTGGGGCACGCCGCCGCAGTTCGATTTCACGCCCAAGCCGCACTGGGAACTCGGCGAACAACTGAGGGTGCTCGATCTGGAGCGCGCCGCCAAGCTCACCGGCGCTCGGTTCGCCGTGTACTGGGCGCTGGGCGCGCGATTGGAACGGGCCCTCGCCAACTTCATGCTCGATCTGCATACGCGCGAGCATGGGTACACCGAAGTGCTTCCGCCGTATCTCGTGAATTCCGATTCCATGTATGGCACGGGGCAGCTTCCGAAGTTCGAGCAGGATTTGTTTAAGGTTAGAACAGGCAGATGGGAGAAGGATCCGCACCACACTCCAATGCCCGGCGAGTTGGTTTGGACGGATGCCCTGAAAGACGTTCTCCGAGTAGTATCAATCGATCCTGCCACCGGCACTGCGGACATCGTGTCAATGAGCGACCAACATGAAGAAACTAAGGTGCCTTGGAGCAGGCTTCTTTATGAACGTGTTTATTGGCTGATTCCGACGGCCGAGGTTCCGGTAACCAATCTCTATCGCGACGAGGTTCTGGACGGGGCGCGCTTGCCGATCTCGCTGACTGCGTACACTCCGTGTTTTCGCAGCGAAGCTGGATCGTACGGCAAGGATGTGCGGGGAATTATCCGTCAGCACCAGTTTCAAAAGGTGGAGCTGGTAAAGTTCTCGCGTCCGGAGAATTCTTACGATGAACTGGAAAAGCTGACCCACGATGCCGAGACCGTCTTGCAGAAACTCGGCCTGCACTACCGCGTGGTCACGCTGTGCACCGCCGATATGGGATTCTCTGCGGCCAAGACCTATGACCTTGAAGTCTGGCTGCCGGGACAGAATCTGTTCCGCGAGATTTCTTCGTGCTCGAACTTTGAGAGTTTTCAGGCACGGCGGGCGAATATTCGCTATCGTCCGGAGGGCAAGAGCAAGACGGAATTCGTGCACACGTTGAATGGCAGCGGGTTGGCGGTAGGACGTACATGGGTTGCCATCGTCGAGAACTATCAGCAAGCCGACGGCAGCGTACGCATTCCGGAGGCGCTGCAGCCGTATATGGGGACTGATCGCATACCAGCACGGAGCGGCGGCTAAGAGGTTCCCAGCCCCTAAAGGGGCATTGGATTGCGCGGAGTTTTCGGCATCGCTAAAGCGATGCCCTGATACGAACCCGAATCGCTAAAACGATGTTGATTTACTAAACGCAGAGATGTCGATTTACTAACGCAAAGCCGGTCGATTGATTATCGCAAGACCGGTCGATTTGATATCCCATGAATTCCAAAATACACTGGCAGCAACCCGAAACAGCCTCGACGGCGCTCGAAAGGTCCGTCTCTCCAATGGGCGCGATCTGGCGCACAATCCGCGGATACATTCTTTGGTCGTATGAGCGGGGCAGCCTGCATTACGACATCATGGTTACGCTGATTCTCCTCTTTGTTTTTGTTTCGCCGTACTTCATCAACTTTAAGGACAAACCGGTCGAGCGCAATCCGCATCTTACCGGCGTGGTTGTGATTCCCGACGAGAAGGGCGGGTTCATCTATCAGATCCAGGCCTCGGCAGTGAATGCCGCTCCAGGTGGAGATGTTCGCCGGCAGTTGGAACAGATCATCGAACCCATCTCCGGAGCGGTCAGCATTACAAAGTACGAGACGGTTAAAGACGCTAAGGGGCACACGCTGAGTTACAAAGTCTGGGTTGAAAAAGAGTAAGAGAAGTTTTGAAGGTTTCATGGTCTCAATGTTTCATGGCGCATAAATGAAAGCCGTGCACAAGGCGCTTGTTCTCAGAATCGCGGTTGTCGGCTGTGTGTTGACTGTGGCCGCTTGGGCGCAGATTGTTGGCGAATCCCCTGAACTAGAGCGCGTCCTCGCCCAGATGGATGCTGCCGCCAAGAGCTTCAAGACCACCGAGGCGAGCGTCGTCTGGGACCAATATCAGAAGGTCATCAACGAAACCGAGACGCAGAAGGGCAGGATTTTTTTCCGGCGTGAAGGCGGCGAAGTGCAGATGGCTGCCGACTTCGTCGAACCCGACAAGAAGTACGTTATCTACAGCGGCGGCAAGGTGCAGGTGTACCAGCCTAAAATCGATCAGGTTAACGAGTACGATCCGGGCAAGAATCGCGGCGATGTCGAGAGCTTTCTGGTGCTCGGCTTCGGCGGCGGCGGGCGCGACCTGTTCAAGTCTTATGTCCTGAGGTATTTGGGATCAGAGACTGCCAACGGCGTTAAAGCTGAGAAACTGGAGTTGATTCCGAAGTCGGCCCGTTGGCGAAACAATATCGCGCGCATCCTACTCTGGATCGACCCGTCCGAGGGAATATCGGTGCAGCAGCAGTTTTTTGAGCCGGACGGCAACTACCGCCTGGCGAAGTATTCCGACATTCGCATCAATCAACCACTTCCGGAGAACGCGTTTAAGTTGAAGACCACCAAGAGGACCAAGTTCGTCTCGACACAAGGATAGGATTTTCCGCGCCGCAACATGCAAAACCCGCACCCATAGAAACAAGCTGAAAAAGACCGGTTGCGGCTATATACTGCGAGAGAGCCCCGGAGAGTTGAGTTCGCATGGCCAAAGTGTTTACCATTCCCGTCCCTCCCGATTTTCGCAAAAAGCGCGAACGCATCGCCGACCCTCGCTACGTGGACGGACAAAAAATGCTGGTGGACGCGATTGAATATCTGACGAAGTCCGATCGGGTGGCCAATCGCGCCGCCATCGAGGTGCTGTCGGAACACGTCCGCACTCGTTTCCGCATGACCGACTCGCCGCTGAGCTAACAGAGGCATTGAGTCAGTGAGTCATTTCAATATCACTCAACGATTTAATGAGTCAATAATTCAGTTACTCAATGATCCCATGCGCCGCGCCAGCCACGACGATGCCAGCACAAGGATGGCGGGATAACATTCCAGCACGTAGCGCGGTTCCGGGTTTTCCACCGTCCCCAGAAATGCCGAGCGCAGCAGCAGGAAACTGACCAACAATCCCGCCCAGCGCATGCCTGACGGCTGGCGGGACTTTCCATGCAAGAGCGCCCAGAGCGCGGCCGCCACGTATGCCAGATTCAACAGTCCGAATCCTACTGCCATGATCGAATACTTCGCCTCGTCATTGAATTCCCACCAGCGCGCGTCGGGAGGAAGGATCTCAGTTCGCGGGCGCAGCCACATGTCCGCGATGCGCAGCACGGGCAGCACAACATAGTAGCGAAGAGGATGAGCACGAATGCGGTCGGCGGCGATTTTACCGAAGCGCGCGTCCAGTTCGGGCGTCATGTCCTGCGCCTCGTTGTAGTCCGCGATGGCGGCCAGCGTTGCGTCCCTTTCCGCCGGGCTATCGAAGGCACGCGACGGCAGTTTCTTTGGGTCAATCGGGTCGCCAGGTGCGTTCCAGAGAATCTCTTCTACCGACACGTAGTCGACGATCCAGGTTTTGGTCCAGCGGTTGAAACCTCGGGCGACGAGTTCATCCGTGTCGTTGGCGTAGCGCGGCGCCAGCGGCTGGAAATGATGGAGAGTACGAAAATTACGAATCGTCCAGGGAACGAGCGGCGCCAGGGCAACTGCTGCGACGATGATTCCAGCGGAGAGAAGATCCGCCACGTTTTTCTTGCCGGCACGGCCCTTGGACGCCACGATCTTGCCCGCCAAAACTGCCAGATAAAGATCGATCGCCGCCAGCAGGAGGCCGCCATCGGGACGCAGCAGGATGCAGGCCGCAACCGCCGCGCCGGTCGCGGCCCAGAGCTTGCGGCAAGTCCGGTCGAGACCCTGTCCTGAACTTGCCGAAGGGACGCCCACGCTTAAGCGAGCCTCATGCATCCGACCCAGCGCGGCCGCCGCGCAATCGAGAGCGAGCGCTGTAAAGAAGATCTCCAAAGTTTCGGTGAGCACGGCGGCAGCATAGTTTGCCAGGAATGGACACAGCGCCGTCAGAAGAAAAGCGATTCTCGCCGCGCGGTCGGAAACGACGCGACGGGCAAGGTCGGCAACGATCAGGCAGGTGGCCAGGCCCACCAGAATCTGCGCCAGCAAAACTGCTTTGAAGTTACCGACCCCAAATAGCCAGAAGATCCCGGCCAGAAAAGCGGGATATCCAAACAGGCGCGAGTCGGCCGGCATGATGTGCGTTCCCTGTTGGCTGGCCTGCGTATGGCCGTAGATGCCGTGCTGCAGCCAGTTGGTGGCGAAGTCGGCGTAGACGCGCGTATCATCCGTGACCATCGGGAAATAGACGAAGAAAACGAGCCGCAATGCCAGGGCGGCCAGGGTGGTTGCCAGAAAAAACCTGCGATGTTCGCGGATCAGGCGGAGCACGTTGGGAATATATCGCATCGCGTCGGGGAGAATTAATCCGTGTTATCTTTCCATTGGTGCACGATTAGCCTTTCATCGATTGAGAAGCGAAAATCCGAGTCAAACTCGGCGACATAGCAGCCTACTCTTCCTATTTGCCAGGATAAGGATAATTGCAAATGTCTTCCCTGAACATCGGTCGATTGCAGCGTGTAGCTTTGCGCGAGGTATGGAAGCACGAAGCACTGGACTTCACTCAATGGATTGAGAACAACATCGATGTGTTGAATGAGTCGCTGGACCTCAACCTTACGGGCGCGAATCGAGAGCGAGCGGCGGGAGATTTCAGCGTTGATTTGGTTGCGGAGCATGAAGACGGCGGGACAGTTGTTATTGAGAACCAGTTGGAGAAAAGCAACCACGATCACCTCGGGAAGCTCATTACTTACCTGACAGCCCTCGGAGCGAAAACGGCAATCTGGATTGTCTCTGATCCGCGCCCGGAACACGTGGCTGCGGTTAATTGGCTTAATGAGTCGAGCAACGCAGATTTTTATATGGTCAAGGTGGAGGCTGTTCGCATTAGCGATTCTCCCCCAGCGCCGTTGTTCACCTTAATCGTTGGCCCATCGGATGAAGCCAAGGTGGTCGGAGAAGCCAAGAAAGAAATCGCGGAACGCTATTCGATACGTAAGCGTTGGTGGACGATGCTGGTACAACGCTCAGCGGCGGTGAATAAGACCCATGCACACATCACACCCAGTGAAAATGGGTGGATCAGCGCAAGCGCCGGTGTGCGAGGTTTGAGTCTTAACTACGTGGTCATGCAGGACGAATGTCGCGTAGAGCTCTACATTGACCGTGGAAAAGATTCCGGACAGGAGAATAAACAGATTTTCGATCAGCTGGATGCTAACCGCCAAGCGATAGATCAGGCCTTCGGCGCGCCACTCAGTTGGGAGCGTTTGGAGGCGAGAAGGGCGTGCCGCATCGGGTACACCCGTCAGGAGGGCGGCTATCGATCACCTGAAGAACAATGGCCGCAGATCCAGGATAAGACGATCCAAGACATGGATCGCTTCGAAAAAGCATTGCAGCCCTACTTGAGGCAGTTGAAGGTGAGTGGCTAGGCCTCTCCGCTCTCCAGTTCCCGTCTTGACCGTAGCGCGCTCCCAACTCGGGGTTTGACCCCCTGCGGCTCTCACCTTAGGATGTAGACACACCACAAGATGGCAAAACAGGTTTTTTACGATCCCTTGCAAGCGCGCTGGAAGCGCATTCGCCGCTTTGTCGACGCGGCCGCCCTGGCTTTTTCTTTGCTGGTGGTCTTTTTCATTTATAGTGCCCTGAGCAGCGAGCCTCTGCCCGATCTTTCCTGGCTGTCGGAAAAGAAGCCTTACCACGCTCTGAAAGAAGACGAAAAAGCGAGAGGGCGCGAGAAGCGCCGTCTGGCCACTTTGGCCCGCGCTGGACACCGGCACCCATCCCGCAAAGCTCCTTCACAGCTCAAACTGAATTCCGAGCAAGGGGTTCGGGCCGCATTCTATGTTTCCTGGGACGCGGCCAGCTTTTCTTCCTTGCGCGAGTATGCGCGCCAAATCGACTTGCTCTTCCCGGCGTGGCTGCAGATTCTCAGTGCAGACGGCCATCTGCAAGCCTCGGATCCGGAAACGAACACGATGTTTGACGTGGTTCAGGGGCAAACCGTCCATCACATCGACGACAAAGTAATGCAGTTTCTGAAGGCGGAAGGCACCAACATGGAAGTCTTTCCGGTGGTGCAGAACTTTGACGGCGCCGACTTTGTTCCGAGGGTCAGTGATTTCCTGAACAATCCGGAAGCTCGCGCCAATTTTCGGCGCCAGATCGGGATTTATCTTGCCTCCGATCATTACCGCGGATTGATGATCGATTTCGAGTCCTTCCCGAAGAAAGCGCAACCCGGATACGTGGCTCTGCTGAACGAGCTCTCGTCTGACCTGCACGCCAAGGGGATGAAGCTGTACGTGAGCGTCCAGGTGCGCAACCAGGATTACGACTACAAGGCGATTGCGTCCGCTGTGGATGGCGTCGTAATCATGAATTACGATGAGCACTTTCCCGGCGGAACCGCTGGCCCCGTCGCCTCGCAGGATTGGTTCACGGACAACCTCGAGTCCGCGATCGAAGAGATTCCGAAAGAGAAGCTCATCTGTGCCATCGGCAACTACGGGTACGACTGGGTGGAGCGGCCAAAAACAAAGACAGGCAAGCTTCCGCCCGGAGAGGCCGACAAATCCGTTTCCGTGCAGGAAGCCTGGATCGGGGCGCGCGATTCCGAAGAAGACGTTGATTATGACGGCGACGAGCTCAATCCGCACTTCAGCTATCGCGATGACGATAACTTCCGCCACGATGTCTGGTTTCTGGATGCGGTAACTGCGCTCAACCAGATGCGCGCCGCGCAGACCCTCGGCATCCAGACCTTCGCCTTGTGGAGACTGGGCGCGGAAGACCGCTCCCTGTGGCGGGTGTGGGATATGCCCGGCGAAGCGAATGCGTCGGATCGGCTGAAGGACGTTCCCCCAGGCCAGGACGTCGATATGGAGGGCAGCGGCGAAATCCTGCACATCGAGGCGCGGCCTACCAATGGCGAGCGCGACCTGACCATAGACAAGCAGACCGGACTCATCGACGGGGAAAGCTTCAAGAGTCTGCCTGAGCCGTATCGTGTCGCGCGCTATGGCTTCAGCAAGAACCAACTGGCTATGACCTTCGACGACGGTCCTGATCCGGAGTGGACTCCGAAGATTCTCGACGTCCTCAAACGCGAGCAGGTGCCGGGAACATTCTTTTTGATCGGAATCCAGGCGGAGAAGTTCAGCAGTTTGACCAAACGCATCTACCGCGAAGGCCATGAAATCGGGAACCATACCTTTACGCATCCCGATATCAGCTCGATTGGCAGCGGCTACATGAAGGTGGAGCTGAACCTGACTGAGCGCTTGTTCGCCAGCCGCCTGGGCGTTCGCGCCATGTTGTTCCGTCCGCCGTACTCCGTTGATGCGGAGCCAGATACCGAAGACGAGGTGCGGCCGCTCGAACTTACGCAAAGCATGGGCTACATCACTATCGGCAACAAGATCGACACCCGGGACTGGAACGACGAGCCCGCGCTCTCGCCAAAACAAATCGCGGCTCGCGTGCTCGACCACCTGCCTCCCTGCCAAGCGAACGATACGCAGTGCGGCAACATCATTCTCATGCACGATGGAGGTGGTAACCGGGAAAGAACCGTGCTCGCCCTCCCGCTGATCATCGATGGCGCTCGTGCCCGCGGATTTCAATTTGTCCCCGTGTACCAGTTGATGGGCAAAACGAAAGCGGATGTCATGCCGCCACTTCCGGCCAACGAGTATTGGTCCGCGCGGCTGAATTGGATCGGCTTCTGGCTTTTCAGTGCGACCATGACGGGCATCACGGTCATTTTTTTCCTGGGTGACATCCTGATGACTGGGCGCCTGATTTCGGTCGGCATCCTCGCGATCTATGACCGTCTCCGCTCGCATGTGTATGGAACGCCCGAGCAGATTGCGGCTTACCGACCCCGGGTCGCGGTTCTCATCCCCGCTTATAACGAGGAGAAGGTCATCGAACGCACGGTCCAGGGCGCACTCGACTCCGACTATCCCAATCTGCGCGTGATCGTGATCGACGACGGTTCCAAGGATCGTACTTTGGAAATCGCCCGCTGGACGTTTGCCGCCGAAGAAGCTGCCGGCAGGGTATTGATTCTCACCAAGCCTAACGGCGGCAAGGCCGAGGCGCTTAACTTTGGACTGGAGCACATTGGCGATGCCGAGGTCTTCGTCGGTATCGATGCCGATACGATTGTTGCTCCCGATGCCATCTCGCGGCTCGTACCGCACTTTCTCAATCCCAAAGTCGCAGCCGTGGCGGGCAATGCCAAGGTTGGCAACCGCGTCAACCTGTGGACGCGCTGGCAAGCGCTGGAATACATCACCAGCCAGAATTTCGAGCGGCGAGCGCTCAACACCATGGGTGCGGTGAGCGTGGTGCCGGGCGCGATCGGCGCGTGGCGTACGACGGCGGTTCGCGAAGAGGGCGGCTACCATGTGGATACCGTCGCCGAAGACGCCGATCTCACCATGGCGCTGCTGCGCAGTGGCAATCGCGTGGAATACGAAGACCGGGCGCTCGCCTTCACCGAGGCTCCGACCAGTGCCAGCGCGCTCATGCGGCAGCGCTTCCGTTGGTCGTTTGGAATTCTGCAGGCCATCTTTAAGCATAAGGGCGTTTTCGCGCGCAAAGGCGCTTTGGGATTTGTCGCACTTCCCAACATCCTCATCTTCCAGATTCTGCTTCCCTTGGTCTCGCCCTTTATTGACCTGATGTTTGCGGTCGGAGTGATCTGGTATTTCGTGCAGAAACACTTTCATCCTGACACCACCGATCCGGGCAGCTTCCAGCGGCTGCTGATCTTTTTCGTTGCGTTCCTGGTGATTGATTTCATCGCCTCGTCGGTTGCCTTTGCCTTGGAGCGCCGCCAGCCCGAATCCCGCGAAGACGCTTGGCTGCTCAGCCAGGTGTGGTTGCAGCGCTTCGCCTATCGCCAGGTCTTTTCCCTCGTTCTGTTCCGCACCCTGAAGCGTGCCATCCAGGGCCGTCCCTTCGCCTGGGACAAACTGGATCGCACCGCCGCCGTCAAGTACGTGCCCGCCGAACGCCGGGATTCAGTCAAGGTCTCGTGATGTTGAAGTGAGTGGCGAACACTCCTGTCCGCTACTCGTGCCCTCTAGGTAAACTGGGGGCATCCATATGACCAAGTGGACAAAAACACGCCGTGATCTGGGCCGCGCCTACCTCGACGAGGAGAGGCTCCAACGCACACGCACGATGCTGGCGAGGATTCATGAATTGGTGGAATCGGGGATCGAAGCAGAGCCTGAAGTGGTGGAAGCGGCCAAAGCGGCTAACCCTGCAATCACAGAGGAACAACTGAAAGAGGTGATTATGCTGTTTCGCGACGCCGTTTATTCGCGACAGCACGATCGATAGCATCGTTGAATTTCTTTTCGGACTCGCGCAACTGCTCGGCATTCATCCTTTGAGCCCCCGTCTCTATAATCTCGCTAAAGCGGTCAATGAGCGCATCCGCAGCGCTCTTTTTCCTCGGTTTCTTGAGCGGTGACGTAGCCACGCGGCATCCCTTCTTGCGATTCGTCTTAGGCATTACAGTTTACTCTACGCCGTCAACCTCACGACCGAATACATCACGAATGTACCCACACTGATAAGACGAATTACGATGGTAACCAGTTGCACAGTCCCTAAATTATTAATTCGCCTGGCATGGGCAAGCTCAGAGACCCGCTCTTGCCCACCCGCGATCTGAGCTCCTGGACATCCGCAGGCGACGGCTTGTGGTAAAAAGGAAGAAACCACCATGCCCCGCACGATCATCGAGCCCTTCCGCATTAAGAGCGTCGAGCCCATTCGCTGGACGACCCGCGCTCAGCGCGAGCAACGGCTCCGCGCCGCGTGCTACAACCTTTTTCTCCTGCCCGCGGACGATGTCTTGATCGATCTGCTCACCGACTCGGGCACCGGAGCGATGTCCACGCACCAGTGGGCGGCCATGATGGAAGGCGATGAGAGTTATGCCGGCAGCCGCAGCTTCGAGCGTTTCCGCTTGTCGGTGCAAGATATTTTCGGCTATAAGCACGTCATTCCCACCCACCAGGGCCGCGCGGCGGAGCGCATTCTGTTTAGCGTGATGTGCAAGAAAGGCGATGTCGTCCCCAACAACACGCACTTCGACACCACGCGTGCGAACGTGGAATTTCTCGGTGCCGAGGCGGTGGATCTAGTCATCGCCGAGGGCCGCCAGCCCAGCCTGAAGCATCCCTTCAAGGGCAACATGGACGTCGCGGCGCTCGAGGCGCTTATCCAAAAGGTTGGCCGCGAGCGCGTGCCTCTGGTCATGCTGACCGTGACCAACAACTCCGGCGGCGGCCAGCCGGTGTCGATGGAGAACGTCAAAGCCGTTAGTGCGGTTTGCCGAAAGCATGGCATCCCGCTCTACTTCGATGCCTGCCGATTTGCCGAGAACTCCTATTTCATCAAGATCCGCGAACAAGGATACGAGAAGAAAGCGCCAAAAGAAATCGCGCAGGAAATGTTCAGCTACGGCGACGGTTGCACCATGTCGGCGAAAAAAGACGGCATGGCGAACATTGGCGGATTTCTTTGCACCAACGACGATCTGCTCGCGCAGCAGGAGAAGAACCTGCTGATTCTCACCGAGGGCTATCCCACCTATGGCGGCCTCGCCGGGCGCGATCTGGAAGCCATCGCCGTCGGAGTGCAGGAAGCGCTGCACGAGGACTACCTCGAATACCGCATTGCTTCCACCGCCTACCTCGGCAACCACATTGCCGCCGAGGGAGTGCCCATCGTGCAGCCGCCCGGCGGCCACGCCGTCTACATTGACGCGCGGGCGTTTCTGCCGCACATTCCGCCCGAGCGCTTTCCTGCGGTTGCGCTCGCCAATGAACTCTATCTCGAAGGCGGCATCCGTTCCGTCGAGATCGGCACGTTGATGTTCGGACCCTCGGCGAAGATGGATCTAGTACGCCTAGCGATTCCCCGCCGCGTCTACACCCAGAGCCACATCGACTACGTGGTTGAAATCATCCTCGAAGTCTGGAAGCAGCGCGACCAGATTCACGGCATGAAGATCACTTACGAAGCGCCGTTCCTGCGCCACTTCACCGCCAAGCTTGAGCCGGAGCCGGCAGAAGTCGGGGCCGCTTCGCGACGCTGATTTGGCCCTGCGGCGCGCAAAATCTCGTGCGCCATCGGGCTTTTCCGCTACAGCTAGCTTCGGGGCCTCTTTCAATCCCGTTATTCTTGGCTGTTTACTCTCAAGGTATTAACCCGTGTTTACCACTACCCCCCTCCCCCCGGTCTACTGGAATCAGAGAGTTACGGGGAGTCTTCCGGCCAAAATCTAGAGCGCGAAGGACTTATTTTCAAAATATTCCGGAATAAGGAGTTAGCGGAAAGACCTCCGCTTTTTGGAATTTTCGCGGCAGTTGAATGCCATTTTCACCTCCAAATTTCGGCTGTCAAAGAACGTCTGAAGATAACTTTGTGATAACGTCACAGCCGTCTTGTGGGACGGGTACACGTATCCCCTAGCCTAAGCAGTAATTATTCTCTCGTAGGAGCGAGTGGGAAGTCTGTGATGGGTGGCCCGGGCGTTTGTGATGAAAAAAGTCGAAGAGCCAGCCCCGCATATGTCGCAGGAAAATCCGAAGCTTGACGCGGCGGTGGAATCCCAGGTCTCGAAAACCGCGAGACCTGGGGCACCCGGCACCCGCACGTTGGAAGTATGTGGTAGTGCTCACTGGTTAATTGTGATGAGAAAAATCGCCTGAAGAATTGGCGGTGCGCACGCCCACACATTCGCAGAAAACGCGAATGTGTGGGGCACCCGGCAGGTTTTTGCAGCCTGCCAGCCCCTCGTGCCGGTGTAAAATCAAAGGTCGCGAACATCCGCGCTAATCTTCCGTCCTGGAAAGGATCTCCTATGGCCACCATGGAAGCCCCACCCCGTCTGCAGGTTCGCCTTCATGAAGGTGCGTTCAAGAATGAGTCGTTTGTCGATTTCAGCAAAGAAGACAACGTGCGCAAAATGCGCTCCGCCATCGCGAAAGTGCGTGGCCAGTTGGGCCGCGAGTATGACCTGATCGTCGGCGGCAAGCGCTTCAAGACCTCTGACAAGATTCGGTCCATCAATCCCGCCAAGCCTTCGGAAGTGGTCGCCGTTCACCAGAAATGTGGCAAGGAGCACGTTGAGCCCGCTGTCCAGGCCGCTCTGAGCGCGTTTACCCACTGGAGCCGCACTTCGGCCGAGGAGCGTGCTTCGCTCTTGTTTCGCGTCGCTGATGTGATGCGCGAGCGCAAGCTGGAATTTATGGCCTGGCTGGTGTTTGAAGTTTCCAAGAACTGGTTCGAGGCCGATGCCGATATCTCCGAGGCCATCGATTTCTGCGAGTTCTACGGGCGCGAGGCTCTGCGCTTCGCGAAGGCCGAGCCTCCAGTGCAACTGCCGGGTGAGCGCGACACTCTGGCCTACATTCCGCTTGGCGTCGGCGCCGTGATTCCGCCGTGGAACTTCGCCTGCGCCATCATGGCCGGAATGACGCTGGCTTCGATCGTCAGCGGCAACACCGTTGTCCTAAAGCCGTCTAGCGATTCGCCGACGATTGCGGCGAAGTTTGTGGAATTGCTGGAAGAATGCGGAATGCCCGATGGCGTCGTGAACTTCTGCCCCGGCGGAGGCGCGAGCTTTGGGGACGCGCTGGTGGCGCATCCAAAGATTCGCTACATCGCTTTCACTGGCTCGCGCGAGGTTGGACTGCACATCAACCAGACCGCCGCGCAGCAGCAGCCGGGCCAGCTCTGGATCAAGCGCACCATCCTCGAAATGGGCGGCAAAGATGCCATCATCGTCGATGCCGACGCCGATATCGACTCCGCCGTCGAAGGCGTCGCGGCGTCAGCTTTCGGGTTCCAGGGGCAGAAGTGCTCGGCCTGCTCGCGCGCCATCGTCGACGAGCGCGTCTATGACAAGTTTCTCGAGAAACTGAGATCCCGCGCCGAGCGCATTACCGTCGGCGATCCAGAGATGAACCCGAACATGGCTGCGGTCATCAACGAAGGTTCGATGAACGACATTCTTCGCTATATCGAGATCGGCAAAAAAGAAGGACGCCTGATCACCGGCGGCGCGCGCGACACCAGCGCCAACAATAGTGAGGGCTACTTCATTCAGCCCACGGTGATTGCCGACATCGCGGCGAAGTCGACACTGGAGCAGGAAGAGATCTTTGGACCGGTGCTGGTGGTGATCAAGTCGCGAAACTTCGACCATGCGCTGGAGATCGCCAACGACACCGAGTTCGGCCTGACCGGCGCCGTTTACTCCAGCTCGCGCGAAAAACTGGATCGTGCCGTGCGCGAGTTCCACGTGGGCAACCTCTACCTGAACCGCAAGTGTACGGGAGCGATGGTGGGCGCGCACCCCTTCGGAGGCTTCAACATGTCGGGCACCGATTCCAAAGCCGGCGGCCCCGACTATCTCTTGTTATTCACACAAGCGAAGTCGATTGGAGAGAAGATCATTTAATTGCAAACACCGTGTGGTGACGGCGGCTCTGCCCCGTGGCCGCCAACTCCGCCGGACTCCTTCCGGCTCAGCGGCGATCCACCAGGAATCTGAACCCCGTCAGCCCAGGTCGCGAGCGCTATCGCCTGCTTTCGGCAGTCGCGGGGAATCGAGCGGAAAGCGATCGAAGGTACGGGGGCAAGAATACGACCACCATTTTTCTTCAACGCGTAGGGCGAAAGAATTGATAGCTAAAAGGCCTTGCACTCATCGCCTTCTCGAGTTCACTTCCGGCTTTATTTAGCGGCAGGGGCTTGTCGATATCATAATTGAACGCACTTCCCTCAAGGCCAAAATAGAGGACCAATCTGTGTCCTCGCATGGAAAGCTCCCCCTTGTGAATACCTCGGGTGTCGGCCAATACTATCGCTCCTGCTGGCGCCGTGACATGAACAATCTTCTCGGGACAAACATCGCTGACTTCTTTGTCGCTTAGATCCATTCGACTCATCAGTCGTCTGGTCAGAGGTCGAGTCGTCCTATTTGGATTATGTGAACCTTTAACATAGACGAAATGCGGGGTCTCAAATGTTGTGTCTGTCAGATTCACGCCGACCTTTATCCACCGCAAGCACCCTGAATCCACGTGAAACGATCGGGGCCGATGCCCCCGGGGCAGGAAATCAGTATCCCACCACATGTCAGGTTTTGTGATTACCGGGAAGACGCCGAGATAGCGCGTTGCGACCGCCAGAAGATAGGGATCGCACAAGAGACATTGAACGTTATGGTTTTCTAACAATACTGATCGAGGGACCGTATAAACTGAATAGCGGGGCTGGGATGGGTCGATTCCATTACTCGTACCGCAAGGGAGAATTGTCGTTTGGCCAGGGACATGATCAGCCGCGACAGGGCCGTAATTCGCCGTGTTTAGCGGGCATGACAAAGCCAGTTCATATAGATTTTGAACTGTTTCCTTTTTGAGTCGCGACGGAATGACAACAACGCCATCTTCTCTGAGGGTACGAACAACTCCCTCAATAGTCGGGTCAAGAATGCCAGCATCACTTACGAGAGACGCCCCATCCCAGCCCTCTCTTAAGTCCGCCTCTTTTCGCTTTGATTCAAGAATCCGAAACAGAAGGTCGTTAGACCTCCCATCGGTGAAAGCAAAAAGCTTTTGGACGATGAAGTTGCTCTCTGGCGACGGCTCGCCAAAACGCCAGTATCGCCAAATCCCCCGGCCAAAAGCGCCGACTTTATTTAAACGTTCCCTAAAGTTAGTCAAGTGCAAGCCGCTTTTCGTTTTCATTTCCGGAAGTATAAAGCTAGACCTACTCCGCGAGCAAAGTCCTCCACGAATTTGAAGGTCGGCACTCACCGGCAGCAAAACTCTCTTTCAGTCAAGGGCATGGTTACCGGAAAGGACGAAGTTGGCGCTTATGTAGACTCCGCCCCGTCTCGCCCAACCCTCCACATTCCTCAAATCGTGTTATAGTCCCGGCCATGCTGACGACGGGCATTCTGGCTCGCTGCATGGTATGTGCCGTTATCCTGGCGGGTTCCCTGGCTGCTCAATCGGTCCATCGCGACATTACGATTGAGGACGATCGCGAGCCCGCTCCTCGTTTTCACGCCAAGACGCTCGGCGGCGAACAGTTCACCAACGAATCGACAAAAGGGAAGGTGATTCTCTTTCAGTTCTGGACCACGTGGTGTCCCTACTGCAAGGGCGAGGAATCTCTGGTGAATGACCTCACCACGGAATTTGCCGACAAAGGGCTGGTCGTGCTCGCGGTTGACGTGGGCGAGTCGAAGAAAGTTGTGCAGCAATATTTGAGAGACCATCCCCGCAAGTGCCACATCGTGATGACCGGGGATACCAATCTGGCCGCCATGTATGCCGCCAACCGCTATCCCATTTACGTCGTCGTCGATCGCGAGGGCAAGATCGTTGATACGCAACGTGGAGCGGGTGGAGAACGGTCCCTGCGCAGGTCACTAGCCCGAGCGGGCCTCGCGCCTAAAGACGACGAGTAGTTTGCTGACTGCAAGCAGTTGCCGAGCTGCGCTCGGCTTGGACGGGCGAGGGCGCCCGTCCCCACACGAACCGTCCCTACGCGAACCCGTCCCCACCCGCACACACACAAAGGCCGCCCCTGGGGCGGCCTTTTGTCATTCCAGTGAAAGTGGTTTAGTTGCTAATTCCCGCGGTGTGCGAGGGTTGCGGCACCGCCGCTGCTGCGGTGGCGGCCGCGGCCTCGTTCAAGATGCGGTGGTGAATGGTGAACAACGCCAACTCCAACCGGTCCGATACGCCGATCTTGTCGTAGACATTGCGCAGGTAGTTCTTGATCACCTGCTCGGTCGTACCCAACTGAGTGGCGATTTCCTTGTTCTTGTAGCCCTGGACGATCAGTGCCACAATGCGCAGTTCCTTGGCCGTCAATCGGTCACGGACGCGCAACCCGACCATATCGTTTTCGGTGAGCTCGCTTGGCACCGCCATGTCCTGCACCCAGTTTTCGCCTCGGGCGATCTTGCGGACGCAGTCGACCAGCGCCGGGCTGGTGACGTTGCGATAGACCACGCCGTGGGCGCCCGCCGCCATGTAGCGCTGGGCGCTCTCGCCGGTGTCGGCGAGGACGACGACGCGGGTCCGGTTCTTGTTGGCAGCGGAGAGGACGGAGTTGAAGTCGGAGTGAAAACCTCCGGCAATGATGAGCACGGCGGCGCGAAACTTGTCGAGCGCCATGAACATCTGCTCGGCAGTTTGCGCCTGGGCCACAATGCGCATTTCGTCTTCTACGGCCAGCACCTTGGCGATGCCAGCGCGGAAAATCGCCTGATTGTCGGCCAGAATAAGTTTCAGCATGGATCCGCTCCCGGTTAACTGTTGCGAACGAATTCGTACGAATCGATTACGCAAGCGACGCCCCGGTTGTCCCCGGACTCGGCGCTGGCGTTGGGCTCATCGGTCCGCACGACGCGGCCGCGGCACTGAATCACAACATCTTCCTTGCCGCCCGTGACTTCCGGCGGCAGGGTGATCTCAAACTCTACGGGCGAGCCGACCTCGAGTGCAGCGTCGGCGCGGATGTAGACACCAGCGGCACTCAGATTGCCAGTCATGCCGCTACTGGCGTCACCCGCAGCATCTTCCCTGTGAATCTTGATCGGCAATTGCAGCGGAAACCTTTTCCCGGTACGCGCTTCGGACACGACTCCTCCTCTGCCGTCGCTCTGCGCTGCAACCTAAACGCAGAAAACCAAGCCAGAAAACCAAGCCAGAAATCACGGAATTCCAGCCCAAAGGCTGACGAGCAGCTATCGGGGTTATATCACGGAAAATAGCGCAAAAGAAGCCCAGATTACCGAAGTAATCCGGTAGGAACTAGGTACCTCCCCGCGCCCAGCGCCGGAAGCGGCCGCAAGGCAGCCCCGATACGAGGAGAAACCCGCATTTTTGCCGCAGTTCCTGGCCATGGTACCTGCCCTGGCAGGCTGCGGGAAAACTCGGAAACTCTACCACGCTACGCTGGTGTGACCGCCGATCCAGACGCTGCAGTTTCCGAACTCGGCCGCGGGGTCAAACCGTGCCGCCGGAGCACGCGCCGCTTTTGCGATTCCAGGAGCGGCGCGGAGGCGGCAATGGCGCAGAGAACGTAGAACAGCGCGGCGTTTGCCGGGATCTGCAGATTGAAATCGAGAAAGCTGTGGACCAGGATTCCGACACAGCCGAGCAGAGCGGCCACGGTCAACGCGCCGCTGGCGTTCCCGGTCCAATCCTTAAGTTTGCCCGCGGCGTGGCGGAAGACCAGCACCAGAAACCAGACCGCGATGGAGAATCCGGCCAGGCCGGTCTCGACCAGCAGTTGCAGATAATCATTGTGTGCCTGGTTCACGAACAAAGTGGTGTAGAAACTGCGAAATTCCGGGTAAACGATCGGAAAGGTACCGAGTCCCCAACCGAGAAATGGCCGCTTGACAAACATGCGCAAGCAGTCGCGATCGATGGCGAGGCGAACCCCTCCGCTGAGCTCTTCACGGGCCTCGGAGTGAATGCTGGTCAGGCGCCGGGTGAGTTCATTGCCGCCCATCCAGACGAGAAAAAAAATCACCAGCGCCAGAAACGCGCCCAGCATGAGGGGCTGTTTCCAACTTCCTTCGCGCTTGCGAACCAGGAGCACGCCCAGCACCACTATCTCCGCGACAAACGCCGCCATGCCTCCGCGTGAACCGGAAAGAAAAATACTGGCTGCCATCAGGGCGGCAATTCCCGCCATCGCAATCTTGCGGTTCCCGTCAGTGAAGCGAGTCGCGGCCAGGACCAGCGGGAAGGGGGTGAGCATCTCCATCAGGCCGGCGTAATGATTGTGATTGACGTAGGGTCCATAAATGGCCCCCCCCTGCTCCAGGGCCCTAATCCAGTAAAGCTTTCCATTCGGGGCCAAACCCTGCAGGATCGCAAACAGAGCCACTACCACTCCATAACCCGTGAACAGCTTGACCAGTAACTCAAACTGAGAAGATCGACGCAGAGTCTGCGTCACTACAAACACCAGCATGCCGTAGGCAGCGTAGAGCAGCAAGTGAGTGTAGGTCACGAGACGGTAGGCCGTGGTTCCGGTCAGCCACTGCACGAGCGCAAGCGCAAAAAAGGCCGCCATGGGGCGGTAGAGAACGTGGTCGGAGATGTCGAGTTCACGGTTGATCCACTGGCGGCACGCCCAAGCCGCCAGCAGCAGCACGGCGCACGCCTCTAAAGCAAAAATGGACCAGGGCTCGACGGCTCCAAAAGCCAGCGGCCCCAGCAACAGCACGGCAGCGGTACCCATCAACAGCGCGTTGTTGGTAAGTCGCAGGTGCGATGGGTTAGCGACGGGCGCGGGTTCAGGCTGCGTGGCCAGAGCGGAACTCACGGGTTGTCCTTGGAGTTCTTGGGGGAATTGTCAGGGGAATTATCGGGGGGATTTTCGGGAGAAAGTTGGAAATCGTCGAGCCACAACATGCCGCGAATTGCCGCGCCCGCGGGGAAGCGCTCGATGGACAGCGAGAGCAGATTGGTGGAGTCCGGGATCGTCACTTTGGAATGAACTTCCCTCCAGAAGTCGGCATCGGTGAGCGGGTCACTGGCATACAGCGGCACGCGGGTGTAGTAATCGCGCAGAACGATTTCGGGTCCGCCTGCTCCCTGAAACTCCGCCGACTTGTAGTACGCGGAGAAATCGTAAGTGGTTGCGCCGTGCACTGGGATGAGTTGTTGGATCCCGGCGTCGTTGATTCCGGGGCCTTCGAAGGTGAGGGAAAGAGAGCGATGACCCTGGCGGAAGTCGCTCGGATCGAGCAAGAGCCGGACCCCGGTACGATTGAGGTAGGTCCAGTCGAAGCCTCCGTTCAGGACGTCGAGGCTGAAGTCGCCGTTCACCACCAGGTTGTCCTCCGTGGGCAGGTAGGCAGAGAGGCCAAGAACGTTAGCGGTTTGCGCCCAGGCAGACATGGCAACATCGGGACGATGCATTTCAATGAGGTAACGCACGTATTCGTAGAGATAGCGGTTCTCGAACTTTGCGTGCGTCTGGGCGAGCCGGCTCCAGGTTTTAATGGTGCCATCGGTTTCCTGCTGACTCATTAAAAAGCGGAGAAACAAAATCAGTGCATTATCCGGCACCACGTCGCGGAGGAGAGCGTCCGTGTCGGGACGGACGCGCCAGCATGCACGCACGGCGGGGTCCATCAGTTCATTGTCGTTCTCGATGACGACGTGGAATTCGCGCAAGGCGCGGTCGATGTCGCCGACGATGAGAAAAAAGTTGGCCGCTTCCCACGCGACATCGGGAGCGGTGGGCTCGGCCTGCAACGCGCGATCCAGTGACGCTCGCTGGCCCGCGATGTCCCCAGTGACCTGATATGCGGCTGCCAGATCGAACCAATAGCGGGCATCGTGGGGGTTGAGTTCGACGGCGGCTCGAAAGCTGTCGATGGCGGACTGAGGATCGCCGGCAATAAATGAAAAGTAGCGCCCGAGGCGATGGCGATAGTCCGCATTGCCCGGCGAGAGGCGCACCGCGCGCTCCAGTTTCGGCAAATCCGCACTGGCAGCAAAAACGCTGGCCGCGAACTCTTTGGCGGTCAGAACAATATAGACGCAGGCGAGAAAGGACATAGCGGCCGCGAACTGCCAACGTCCCCGGTTTGAAAGTGGAGCGACCATGGTCACGTTACCAAGCTGGGTCTCGGAGCCGACAGCAAGTTTGTTTTCTGAGACTCTTCAAATGCTCGAAGAGTGTATCTCACTTGCTGGCGCAGCGAAACACACTGCTTCAAACCGCCTTCGGTTCTGTTTCATTCCCTGCGACGGGAGGTTCTTCCTGATAGTACTGGCCGTATTTCCCTTGATACTCGTAGTAATAATAATAATCGGGAGAGGTTAGGTCGACGGCATTGAGCAGCACGCCGGCCACGTGAGCATTGACTTGCATCAATATATCGCGGGCCCGGCGCAGCGCCTGTTTCGTGGTCTGGCCGGAACGAATTACCAGGATGGTGGCGTCGGCGCGTGGTGAGAGCACGACCGCGTCGGTGACGGAAAGGGTGGGGGGAGTGTCGATCACGATATGGTCGTAGAGTCCGCGCAACTCCGCGAGCAGGTCCCTCATGTTGGAGGAGGCGAGCAATTCGGCGGGATTCGGAGGCGGCGTACCGGCGGGCATGATGAAAAGATTGGGCAGGATCGGAGAGGTCACAATGGTTTGCTGCAAGGTGGCGCTTCCGGTGAGCACGTTGCTGAGACCGCTGCGCGGGCCCATGCCCAGGGTCTTGTGAATACTGGGGCGGCGCAAGTCGGCATCCATCAGGAGAACGCGGGTTCCCTTTTGCGCGAGCACGATGGCGGTGTTGATGCTAGTGGTGGTTTTGCCCTCCTGCGGACGCGCGCTGGTCACCATGATGACCTTCGGCGGCGCTCCGAGATTGGAGAGCAGAAGTGAAGTCCGCAGCGCGCGATAGGATTCGGCCATCTGCGATTGGGGGCGAACCAGGGTTACTGTCTCCACCACTTCCTTGGAGGCAGTCAAAATGAGCCGCTTGCCCGTCGGTCCATGGCTGCCTGACTTGGAGCCGAGCGGGATCATTCCGAGAGAGGGAAGGGCGGAGAGCGCGGTAGCCTGCTCGGGGGTGCGAACGCTGTTGTCCATGCTCTCGAGCAGGAAGGCCAAGCCGATGCCGGAGATGACGCCCAGCACCAGCGCGAAAGAAAGGTTACGCGGAATGTTGGGTTCGCTGGGAGAAGTGGGAACACGGGCTGCATCAATGATGCGAAAGCTGTTGGAGCGTAATCCCGCAGTGACGCCTGCTTCTTTCAGTCTTCCCAGCAATCCCTCGTAAAGGGTCCGGTTGCTATCGAGGTCGCGCTTCAGAATGCTGTACTCGATCGCACTCTCGTTGAGCTTATTGGCTTCCTGTTTTTGCTTTTCAAAGGAGGCGCGCAACATAATTTCGCGCTGTAAAGCAGCGAGGTACTGCCCCCTGAGGTGATCGACGCCCTTGTTCGTTTCCGATTGCAGTTGGCGGTCAATCTCCTTCAGTTGGTTATTGAGCTGTGCGATTTTCGGATAAGAGGGGCCGAACTGAGTGTTGAGATCGGCAACCTGAATTCTGAGAGCGGCCTGCTGATCGCGCAACCTGCCCAGAAGTGCGCCTGTTCCACCTCCCGTGTCGATGGCCGCCGCGATCGCGTCCGGATCATCGGTCTGGGTCTGACGATACATGGCTTCCTTCTGCATGCGGTCAAATTCGGCGCCCGTCATTTCGTTGTTCAGTACGCCGAGCTTTTCGGTGATGATGTTCTGCTTTTCGTCCGTTCCAAGAATCTCGTGCTCCTTCTGGTAGCGCACGAGCTTTTCCTGAGAGGTTTCCACTTTCATCTGCAAGTCGACGAGTTGTTTGGAAAGCCAGTCGGAGGCCTGCATGGTGGATTCGAATTTGGTCTTGAAGTTCTGCTCGACATAGGTCGCCGCCAGGGTATTCACGGCGGTGGCGGCGAGCTGAGGATCGGTGCTGCTGTAATGAATCTCGATGATGCGGGTGTTGGGAATCAGAGAGGCGCGGAGATGTCCCCGAAAACTTCCCAGCAGAGCCGAAACGCGGTTGGAATCGGTCTGCAGAGGATCGGCGACCAGGTTGGGTAGCGGTCGATCGGAACTACCGCCGTACTCGGTACGCTTGTCCAGATTCAATTGCCGGATAACTTGCAGCGCCATCAGATCGCTCTGCAGGATGCGAACCTCAGTATCCAGATCAGCCTGGTCGGAGTAGTCGACTACCGGCCCCGAGTCTTTGAAGCTAATGACGTTAGGATCGCCTTTGTTGACGGCGATGCGGCCCACCGCTTCATAGACGGGAGTCTGGCGGAGGCTGGCAATGGCGACAGCCATGAAGATGCCGACGATAACCGCGATGACCATCCACTTGCGCTTGATGAGAACGCGCATGTATTCGCGCAGGGTCGATTCCTGCGACGGCAACACGTTATAAAGCGCGGAGTGGATCGGCCTAAGGAATTCAGCTTCCGCAGGTTGCAGTTCTCGCGATCCGTCGTTATGTGGAACGTCACTTCGTGGATCGTTACTTCGTGGATCGTTACTTCGTGGAACCAGCGGTCCCAATGACATCGTTACTCCTTAGCCCCACCAGCTGGATGCGACAGCGCTTCGCAGCTGGCACACAGGTTCCCGCTCCAGCCGACCTTTCCACAGCAAGCTGGGCAGACAAAAGGGGGCCGTTGTCAGGGATTTGCGTAATTTTATCATCCTTGGAGTAAGAAACGGCCAAAATTTACAGCTGGGGGATATTTTCCGGTTCTCGTTTACGCTGGGCAGACGCGGACGCGGCGATGTATCCTCAGTGCTACTCGAGTGCTACTCGCGGGTTACGCTCGAAGGCTTGCGACCGAGGCGGGCAGGCGGGCGGCGGGAGTTCTGGGTTTCTTATTGTAGATAACTCTCATTCGGGTATCTCAACCTGCCAGGTATACGTCCTCAGCACTTTGCTCAGCTATACTATCGAGCACAAGAAGTTACTCGAAACGCGAAGATTCTTCTGGCAGGCCGCGCAAAAGGTCGACACTCGATGCCCAGCCCCTAAAGGGGCGCCTGGCTTGGAGGATCTTGCGGTATCGCTAAAGCGACGCCCTGATACGAAGCGCGCGTTTTCTCTTCGGCGGGGGAATCGACAGAAGAGGGTTCTATAGAAGAAGAGGATTCTGAAGGGGATTCTAAGGAATAAGAATGGTGAATTGGGCGCAGGAATCGATACTGGTAACGGGTGGAACAGGGTCGTTCGGGAAGAAGTTTGTGGAGATCATGCTGCACGACTACCATCCGCAAAGACTGGTGGTTTTCAGCCGGGACGAGTTGAAGCAGCATGAGATGAGAACGGCGGGATTTGATCATCCGAGCATGCGGTACTTCATTGGAGACGTCCGGGATGTCGAGCGGTTGAAGCGGGCGCTCGCGGGCGTGACGGTGGTGGTGCATGCGGCGGCACTCAAGCAGGTGCCGGCTTGTGAGTACAACCCGTTCGAAGCGATCCAGACGAATATCATGGGCGGCCGCAACGTGATTGATGCGGCGATTGACCAAGGCGTGTGCCGCATTTTGGCGCTCAGCACCGACAAGGCGGTGAATCCGATCAATCTGTACGGCGCCACCAAGCTGTGCGCGGAAAAAGTGTTTGTGCAGGCGAATGCTTACGCGGGCGCGAAAAATACGCGCTTCAGTTGCGCGCGTTACGGGAACGTGGTGGGCAGCCGTGGGAGCGTGATCCCGGTTTTTCTCGAACAGCGCCGGCGCGGGAAGATTACGATCACCGACCCTCGCATGACCCGGTTCTGGCTGACGCTGGAGCGGGGCGTGAAGTTTGTGATTCGCTGCCTGGAGCAGATGCACGGCGGCGAGATTTTTGTTCCCAAGATTCCCAGCATGCGACTGGTGGACCTGGCGGAGACGATCGCGCCCGGATGCCAGGTGGAGTACATCGGGATTCGTCCGGGCGAGAAGTTGCACGAAGTGCTGGTGTCGGAAGACGAGTCACGGCAGACGCTGGAGACGGAAGATATGTACGTGATTCAGCCGGCGCATCCGTGGTGGAAATCGGAGAACTGGATGAACGCCAAGCCGCTTCCGGAAGGCTTTCGTTATTCGAGCGACAGCAATGAGCGCTGGCTGACGCGGCGTGAACTGGAAGAACTGGTGGCGCCTGAAACCGACGCTGCGGAAGCGGTGCCGACGTCGGCTTAGCGAGAGCAGCCCTAAAGGGGTGGCTGATTTCGCCGGGCTTGCAGCATCGCTGAAGCGATGCCCTGATACGAGGCCTTTTCTGCAGCCTGTGAAGGCGTGCCTGATACGAATCGCACTTGCACCACGGACTGCCAGCATGAGTGCCTTACCTACAAAGCCGGAAAAGCTTGCCATCCATGGGGGTACGCCCGTGCGCGAAAAATTGTTGCCGTACGGGCGGCAAAGCCTGGACGAAGCAGATGTGCAGGCGGTGGTTGAGGTTTTGAAGTCGGACTGGCTGACCACGGGACCGAAGATCGGCGAGTTCGAAGAACGGTTTGCGACTTGGGTGGGGGCGCGGCACGCGGTCAGCTTCAGTTCAGGGACAGCGGCATTGCACGGTGCGGCTTTTGCCGCTGGACTGGGGCCTGGGGATGAGGCGATCACCACCCCGATGACCTTCTGCGCGACCGCCAACTGCGTTTTGTACCAGGGCGCGACTCCGGTGTTCGCCGATGTCTCGCCGGACACGTTGAACCTCGATCCGGGGGAAGTTGCCAGGAAACTTTCTGCGCGGACATCTTCATCGACGAAAGCCATCATCGCGGTCGATTATGCGGGACATCCCGCGGCGCTCGATGAACTGGGGGAACTGGCGAAGACGCACGGAGCGCTGTTGATTGAAGATGCCTGCCATGCGCTGGGCGCGGAATACCTCGGGAAACGAGTCGGGGGCATTGCCGACATGACCGTGTTCAGCTTTCATCCGGTGAAGCACCTGACGACCGGGGAAGGCGGAATGGTTGCGACCAACGATGCGCGGCTGGCGGAGACGCTGCGGCGCTTTCGCAATCACGGCATCAGCAGCGAAGCACGACAGCGGCAGGAATCGGGGCAGTGGTTTTACGAGATGGTGCTGTTGGGCTTCAATTACAGGTTGACGGATATTGCGTGCGCGCTGGGACTCTCACAACTGGACAAACTGGCAGCCAACCTGGCGCGCCGCCGGGAAATTGCGGCGCGGTACACGGAGGCGTTCCGGGATTTGCCGGCGATACTTATTCCCACGGTGCGCGATGGCGTCGATCCAGCGTGGCACCTGTATGCGGTGCGGCTGAAACTGGAAATGCTGGCGGTGGGGCGAGGAGAGGTTTTTCGAGCGCTGCGCGCGGAAAATATCGGCGTGAATGTTCACTACATTCCGGTGCATCAACATCCGTACTACCGCGAGCGCCTCCGGTCAAAAGAGAGCTATCCGGTGGCCGAAGACGCGTATGAGCGGCTGATCAGCCTGCCGATGTTTCATGCCATGACGGCGCAGGATGTGGAAGACGTGATCCGCGCGCTCGGTAAAGTTGTGACCCGCTTTGATCGGAAATATCAAGGGAAATATGAAGAGAAAGGCGAGCGCTCGCATTTGCTCGAGAGCAGGCAATCAAAATAAGTATGTCCAGAACCTCCGCATGGGTGGAATATCGAGCTCTGGTGGTCGGCGGCGGCTCGATTGGGCGGCGGCACGCAAGGAATCTCAAGTCGCTTGGGGTGCGGCAGCTTGGTTTTTGCGACACCAGCCCTGAAGCGCTGAAGTACTGCCGTGAGGAACTGGACGGGGAAGTCTTTGGCGACTATGGCGAGGCGCTGCAGAAATTCAGGCCGGATATTGTACTGATCTGCACTCCGCCGGTGTACCACGTGGAGGAGGCGCTGGCCGCGCTTCAGGCTCGCGCCCACCTTTTTATCGAGAAACCCCTTTCGCACGAGTCGAGTGGAATCCAGGCACTGATTGCCGAGGCGCGCCGGCGCGACCGGAGCGTTCAGATCGGCTACAACATGCGGTTTCATCCCGGCTTGCAAATATTGAAGGAGCTAATCGATTCGGGAAAGATCGGGCGCGTGCTCTGGCTCAACGTGGAAGCGGGGCAATATCTTCCCGACTGGCGACCCTGGCAGCATTATCGCGACAGCTACAGCGCGCGCCATGAACTGGGCGGGGGCATTATCCTCGACGGTTCTCACGAACTGGATTACGTTTGCTGGCTGTTGGGGCGTCCGACGGAAGTGACCTGCCGGGCTGAGCACCTCAGCAGTCTGGACGTGGATGTGGAAGATTCGGCGTGGATCTACTTGAGTTTTCCGGAGCGGCGGCGCGCGGAACTGCATCTGGATTTTGTGCAGCGGGCATACACGCGCACGTGCAAAGTTGTGGGCGAGACCGGGACTGCGCTTTGGGATTTCAATGTGCAGGAAGTGCGCTGGTTTTCAGCTGAGGAGCCGGGTTGGAAAAGTATCCCGTACGTATTTGAAGCGAACGACATGTATGTAGCGGAGATGGTTCACTTCCTGGAATCTCTGGGGAGCGGAACGGGGCCCATGGTCGGTCTCGAACAAAGCCGGGATGTGATTCGGGTGGTGGAAGCAGCCAAGAAGTCGTCGGAGGAGGGATCGCCGCAGGCGCTGAATTGGACGAGCGAAGCGAGCGAGGGACCGGTGGTTGCGATCATTCAGGCGCGCATGGGGTCGAGCCGGTTGCCGGGTAAGAGCCTGGCAGAGATCGAAAAACGGCCGATGCTGTGGCACGTCATTCAGCGCGTGAAGCGAGCCAAGCTGGTGGATCGGGTAGTGGTAGCGACTTCCACCGCTCCGGCCGACGACGCCATCGAGAAGATGTGCCGGGAGAACGACGTCCCATGTTATCGAGGCAGCGAGAACGATGTCCTCGATCGTTTCTACGGTGCCGCGCGCGGGGAAAAAGCGTCGCAAGTGGTGCGCATTACGGCCGATTGCCCCTTGATTGATCCGGATGTGATCGATCGAGTAGTGCGCCGCTTTCAACGCGGCGATCTCGATTACGCCTCGAATGCCATGGTGCGGAGCTATCCGGATGGGCTGGATACGGAGATATTTTCGTTTCCGGCGCTGGAAAGGGCGTGGCACGAGGCGACTAAACCTTCTGAGCGCGAGCACGTGACGCCGTACCTGCGTTCGGAAAAGTTTCGAACCGCCAACGTCGAGAATGATTCGACGTTCTTATATCAGCATTACCGCTGGACGGTGGATGAGGCGGAAGACCTGGAGTTCATCCGGGCGGTGTACAAGGCCTTTCGCGAAAGGGAGAGCTTCGGGATGGAAGATGTTTTTGAATTGATCGAAAAGAATCCGGGGCTGGAAAAGATGAACTCGGAAATCGTTTCCAACCACGGGTACTACAAGAGCCTTTTCGAAGATGCGCGAGCGGCGGCGGCGGCGCGCCGGCCGATTGAAAAATCGAAGGCCTGGCTGGAGCGGGCGGGCAAGGTGATCCCGGGCTGTTCGCAGACATTCAGCAAGGGAGCCAACCAGCACGTCCGCGGAGTGGCGCCGATGTTCCTGGCGAAGGGCAAAGGTTGCCGGGTTTGGGATGTAGACGGGAATGAGTATATCGACTACATCCAGGGACTGCTGCCAAACATTCTCGGTTACGCGCACGAAGAGGTAAACGCAGCGGTGGCGGAGCAGTTGGGGCAAGGGCACAGTTTTTCTTTGCCGCACCCGCTGGAGGTGGAATTGGCGGAGCGGCTGACGCGGCTCATCCCGTGCGCGGAGAAAGTGCGCTTTGGAAAGAACGGATCGGATGCTACGGCAGGAGCAGTCCGGGCTGCGCGAGCCCTCACCGGGCGCGAGCGAATCGCCTGCTGTGGCTACCACGGATGGCAGGATTGGTACATCGGCAGCACGACGCGAAATGCGGGCGTTCCGCAAGCGGTGCGGGAGTTGACGCATCCGTTCGAATACAACGATCTGGGATTGCTGCAGAAACTTCTGAACGAACACAAAGGCGAGTTCGCCACAGTCATCATGGAGCCGGTGAACTTCTGGCCTCCGGCGACGGGCTTTCTCGAAGGCGTGAAAAAACTGGCGCATGAGCATGGGGCACTGCTCATCTTCGACGAGATCTGCACTGGATTTCACCTTGGGCTAGGGGGCGCGCAGAAGAGGTTCGGAGTGACTCCCGACTTGGCTTGTTTTGGCAAAGCGATGGGCAACGGATTCCCCATTTCGTGCGTAGTGGGAAGAGCCGACGCCATGAAGGTGTTTGAGGATATCTTTTTCAGCTTCACCTTCGGGGGCGAAGTGGCGTCGATGGCAGCGGCTATGAAGGTGCTCGATGTGCTAGAAACCACCGATGCGCTGGCCCGCATGGATACGAACGGGCGCGTGCTGCAAGAGGGATTGAACGCGATGGCAAAACAGGCGGGGCTACAGGATCGCATCAGGTGCATCGGTTATCCGTCCTGGTCGCTGATCAAGTTTCTCGATTCCGATGGCAAAGACAGTTTTCTGATGCGCAGTCTGTTCACGCAAGAATGCGTGAAACGGGGAGTGCTGCTGCTGGCCACGCATAACATGACGGCGGCGCACGATCCCTTGGCGATTGAGCATACGCTGCGCGTGTATGCGGAAGTGTGCAAGACAGTGTCGAAATGGCTGAACGACGCGCATCCGGAAGCGCATCTTGAAGGCGAGATGATTCAGCCGGTATTCAGAGTACGCTGAGGCTATGATCGAAGTGGAGAGTCCCGATGGCCGATCCGTATGAGACCAGAAATTTGCCCGAAACAAAGCAAAGTGAGATGTGGCGAGGAGAATTTGGCAACCAATATAGTGAGCGGAACCTGCTCAACCCGCCAGACCTCGACCAGGTGTACCAGCGCAACTACGGAGTGACCCGAACGGCCCTCAACCGCCGTTTTTTGGCAGACATTCCCAGATCAGCATCGATCCTCGAAGTTGGGTGTAATCTCGGGAACCAGTTGATCCTCCTCCAGCAGATGGGATTTGAGAACCTCAACGGAATTGAGATTCACGAAGAAATCGTAAAGAACGCTCAGTTTCGGGTTCCATTGGCCAGGGTGATAGAAGGCTCCGTACTCAAAATCCCTTTTCACGACGCGAGCTTCGATTTGGTTTTCACCTCGGGGCTTCTGATCCATATTGCTCCACAGAATCTCCCGGTTGCCATGAAGGAAATCTATCGTTGCGCAAAAAGTTGGATCTGGGGATTTGAATACCACTCGCCGCAGATGACTGAAGTGCCGTATCGCGGTCAGTCGGAACTTCTCTGGAAGGCGGATTACGTGCGGCTCTATACAGAGAGCTTCCCCGATCTGGAACTAGTCTCGGAGCAGAAACTAAGTTATTTGGAAAACGACAACGTGGACTCGATGTTCCTTTTGCGTAGAAAATAGGGCGCCAACCAGATTTTATTCCTCATTGCGCCGCAGCCTTTAACAGCGCTATGGATGAGGAGAGAACGAAGCCCGGAGACTGACGAGAGCAGATGAAACGGGGCATCCTTCTGATTCGGGCCGATGGCAGTCTCGCCATAGGAACGGGGCATGTGATGCGCTGTCTGGCGCTGGCGCAGGCCTGGAGGGATGCGGGAGGGGACGCTGTTTTCGCGATGGCCGACGCCACGCCCGCGGTGGAAGAACGCCTGCGAAACGAGGGGTTCGAGGTTGCGCGGGCGGCGGTTCGGGTGGGGAGCGTGGCCGATGCGGAGGAAACCGCCCAACTGGCGCACAAGCATGGCGCGTCGTGGGTGGTGGTCGACGGCTACGAATTTGGCGCACAATACCAGACGCGTCTGAAAAGCCGCGGCCTCAAAGTGCTGTTCATTGATGATAACGGCCACGCCGGACACTACTCGGCGGATCTCGTGCTGAATCAGAACGCGCACGCCCGTGAGGATTTCTATCCACGTCGAGACGCGTCCACCCGGCTGTTGCTGGGTCCGCGTTTTGCGATGCTGCGACGTGAATTTACCTCGTGGCGCGGGTGGAACCGGGAGATTCCCGCGGTGGCTCGGCGGGTTCTGGTGACCATGGGGGGCAGCGATCCGGACAATATCACCGGGCGCGTTGTGCGAGCGATTCTGGCTGAGCCGAGCCTCAATGCAACCGTGGTTGTCGGCGGAAGCAATCCGCATCTGCCCCAGCTGCGGGAACTCGTTGCCGGCGCCGAGAAGAATGTGCAGTTGGTAGAAAACGTGCCAAACATGCCCGAGCTGATGGCTAAGACGGATGTCGCCATTTCTGGGGCGGGCACCACGAGTTTGGAGATGTGCTTCCTCGGTTTGCCAGCACTGCTGATCGTGTTGGCCGACAACCAGCGTCCCGCCGCGGAAGAATTGAACCGTCGCGGAGCCGCGATCAATCTGGGCGAAGGCGCGGAGATCCAGCCTTCGAGCCTCTCACCGCGCCTCGCCCGTCTGGTGAGTTCGCAGGCCCGCAGGAGAGCGATGTCCGAGCGCGGCAAGGAGTTGGTCGACGGTCACGGAGCCGAGCGGGTCGTGCGAGCGCTGCGCACCAGCGGGCTCCAGATTCGGCGTGCCACCATGGCAGACTGTGAGCTACTGTGGGAACTGGCGAACGATCCCACGGCCCGGGCGTCGGCATTCTCCCAGGCAACGATTCCATGGGAAGATCACGTTGCCTGGTTCGAGTCGAAGATGCAAACGCCCCAATGCCATATCTTGGTCGGGGAGGCGCAGGGTGCGGCTGCCGGGCAGGTGCGGGTCGATGAGCGGCCAGATGGGCAGGGCGAAATCGATGTCAGTGTCGCGCGTGAGTTTCGCGGCGCAGGAGTAGGTAGCCGGTTGATTGACTTGGCAGTTCGCAAGATCTTCGCGTCGACTGGCATGTCACGTATCCACGCCTATATCCTCCCGCAGAATACAGCCTCTCAGCGGGCCTTCGAAAATGCCGGATTTCAGAGGTCCGGCGAGGAACAGGTCAAGGGACACGGGGCCTGGCACTTTGTGCGGGACAAGGCGACGGGGGAACTTTGAGAGGGGACATCGAGGGCGAATTGCAATGACGAGTCGAGCCACGCAGCCGGAGTTGTTGGAACAGCGCATTGCCGAGAACCGCGCATCGCAGGAAGTGGACCTCGTGCGCTGGATCTTCGAGCAGATTCCGGTGCGGGAATCCGACCAGGTGCTGGAACTCTGCTGCGGAACCGGAGGGCAGACGCTGCGCATGCTGAGCGCTCTCGGCGAGCGTGGCCGGCTCCATGCTCTGGACGTTTCGCGCGATGCTCTGAACACACTGGTGGAGCGTGCCGCGTCCGGCAAGTCCAAGCTGGTCCCCATCCAGGCGAGCCTCGATGATCTTGCCGGCGCGCTACGGGGCTCCGGATTGGAGCGCCCGTCATTCGATCTGATTTTCTGCGCGTACGGCCTTTACTACAGCAGCAATGCCAAGCAGACCCTCGACGAAGCTTTCTCGTGGCTGAAAAAAGGCGGCCGCATGGTTGTCGTCGGGCCCTTCGGCCCTAACAATGGGCAACTCTTCGATCTGGTGTGCGCAAGTGGGGTTACGATCCCGGAGGCGGTGGTCTCGTCGAGTGAGCGCTTTATGAGCGAGGTCGTCGTGCCCTGGGCGGCCGTGAAATTTCAGTCCACCCGAATCGCTACCATGGTGAACCCGGTGCGCTGGACGACGCCCGAGCGCGTACTGAATTACTGGCAAAATACAACTTTCTATAGCGCCGATCACCGTCACGAGCTCGAGAAGCTGTTGGCTCAGCATTTTGTGCAACACGGTGAGTTCGTAAACGAAAAATGGGTGATGATGGTGGAGATGACCGATGCCCGCTCCTGACTCCGTCCTGGTCGTTGCCGCGCACCCAGATGACGAGATCCTCGGCTGTGGCGGCACGATGACGCGCCTCGTCCGCGAAGGTCACGAAGTGCGTATCGCCATCCTTGCCGAAGGCATGTCCTCGCGCTACGCGCACCGTGAAGACGCTGACCAGCAGCAACTGCAGCACCTGCATGCCAGGGCTCGGCAAGCTGCCGACAAAGTCGGGGCGAAAGAACTCGTCCTTTGCAAGTTGCCCGACAACCGCCTCGACACGGTACCGCTGCTCGACGTCGTGAAGACGGTCGAAGATCTGGTCGCCCGCTTCCGTCCCGGGATCATCTACACGCATCACCCTGGAGACTTGAATGTCGATCACGGGGTGGTTCACCGCGCCGTCCTGACGGCGACGCGGCCTATGAGCGGGCAATGCGTGCGTGATGTCTACGCCTTCGAGGTTCCGTCATCCACCGAGTGGGCCTTCCAGCGCATCGAACCGCCATTCCGGCCTAATGTCTTCGTGGACATCGCGGATTCGCTGGAGACGAAGATCGCCGCGCTTGGTTGCTACGACACCGAGGCCCGCAAATTTCCCCACCCTCGCTCCCCCGAAGCGTTGCGCGCGATTGCCACGCGCTGGGGCAGCGTGGTGGGTTTGCAGGCGGCGGAAGCATTCGAACTGATCCGCTCGGTAAGGCCCACGGCGAATCATCGATGACCGACTCCATCGAGATCGGGAAGCGCCGCATTGGCCGGGGAAGTCCAGCCTATTGCATCGCGGAGGTGTCCGCCAATCACAACCAGGACTTCTCCCAGGCAGTGCGGATCATCGAAGCCGCCAAGGATGCTGGCGCGGATGCGGTCAAGCTCCAGACCTACACTGCGGATACGATCACGCTGCGCAGTGACAAAGAGTGTTTTCGGATTGCCGGCGGCACGCTGTGGGATGGGCGTATTCTTCACGACCTCTACCAGGAAGCATTTACGCCTTGGGAGTGGCAGCCGAAACTTAAAGAGATCGCGAACGAACTGGGGATGCACCTGTTCTCGAGCGCGTTCGACGATAGTGCCGTCGACTTTCTCGAACAGATGAATGTTCCCGCGCACAAGGTGGCATCGTTTGAACTGGTGGACATCGGCCTGATCCAGAAGATGGCTCGCACCGGGAAGCCGATGATTATTTCCACGGGTATGGGGAATGAAGACGAAATCTCCGAAGCGCTCGCGGCGGCGCGTGGGGCGGGTGCGACTCAGATTGCCCTGTTGAAGTGTACGAGCGCCTACCCGGCACCGCCGGAGGAGGCGAACCTGCTCACGATTCCTGAACTGGCGCGCCGTTTCGGTTGTCCCGTGGGACTTTCCGATCACACGATGGGGATCGCGGTTCCAGTCGTCGCCGTGGCTTTGGGAGCATGCATCATTGAGAAACATCTTTGCCTGCGACGGACGGATGGCGGGCCGGACGGTGCGTTCTCACTCGAACCTCAAGAATTCAAGGCGATGGTGGAGGCCGTGCGTACCGCTGAACAAGCTCTCGGCTCGGTCCAATTTGCCTCGGGACCGCGCGAGGCCAGCAGCCTTAAGTTTCGGCGCTCGCTGTTTGTGGTCGAGGATATAAAGAAGGGCGAGTTGTTTACGAAACAGAACGTGCGTTCGATTCGTCCAGCGGACGGATTGCACCCGCGGCACTTCAACGAAGTTCTAGGAAAACGCGCGGCCTGTGATGTGGAGCGGGGAACGCCGCTGAGTTGGGCGCTGGTGGCCCGCTGAATATTCCAAGTCCCAGGTGTCAGGTCTCAGGTCCCAGGGAGTTGTGAGTTTCCTGAGACCTGGCACCTGCTTTTATGCGAGTTCTCCTCTTACATCCCGACGATGCCTTCCATGGTTCGTGGACACGTCAGCATTGGGATTCGGTGATCGACCTGGGACGAGCCCCAAAATCTTTTTACGACGAACGAAGTGCCGCGCTGGGCTGTCCGGTTTTCAGCGTTTTCGATCTTGCCGTCGAAGTTGCGGACCTGCAGACTTGGCGTCAGCTTCTTGAACTCGGCATGGGACAGGTTGTGGACCGCTTTGGCATCGACTGGTGGGACGTGATCAGTCATATGCTGCAGCCGGAATTGCAGGACGCGCGGCTCGCGCTTCGGCTGGCCGAGAAGCTCAGCGGATGCCGCACGCTGGCGGTAAGCCGGCCGTCGGCGACGGCGGAAGCTGTGCGACTCCAGTTGGGAATGCCGCTGCAAGTGCTGCACGGGGGACTGCGGAAGCGGCTGGTGCGCAGCGTTTTGCGTCGTGGCAAGGCGTTGGCGAACCTGAGCTTCGAGCAATTGCGGCAGGTGGTGTACGACAAGTACGATCCGCACTACCGTTGGCGAAAGACCTTGGCGGGATCACCGGCGCAGTCGTCGAAATGGAAATCGAAAGGGAAATCGGAATCGGTCGTGCTGCTTCCGTCGGCCTATTCGAATGTCACGAAAACCGCGCTCAGTTACGCGAAAATCTTGCCCGAGCAGAAATTCCTCCTGGTTCTCGCCCGCGAGTCCGGGGCCGTCTCGCCGGTTCCGGCGAACGTTGAGACGACCAGGCTGGCCGCCTTTGCAACGAAAATGTGCGACAGGAATGAATTGCAGAAACTGGAAAACTGCTGGAGGAAAATGGAGCAGTCGCTGCAGGAACATCCGGCATTCCGGTTGCCGGTTCAGATTGGGATCCTGAAAAAGGGGCCGCGTTGGTTGCGCTGGGGAGTCGCGGTTCGCGATGCGTGGGTCGAGGTGTTTGAGACGCGCGCGGTGGCCGGCTGCCTGAGCGCCGACGATTCGAATCCGTACACGCGGATTCCTCTGCTGCTGGCCGAGCAGCGGGGAATTCCGGCAGTGGCGTGCCACCACGGAGCGCTCGATTGCCGCATGGCATTCAAGAATTTGCGATTTTCGACTTATCTGGCCAAAGGCGAGATGGAGCGCGACTATCTGGAACGCGGCTGCGGAGTCGGTGGCGGCCGGATTCGGATCGGAGCGGCGGCAGCGGCGGCGGCGGGGCAAGAGAATGCTTCGCTGTGGCGTGAAGACGCTCCCTGGATCGTGTTTTTCACCGAGCCGTATGAGACGGATTTCTGGCGGGCGGAGGCGATTTATCGCGAGGTGTTGCCGCGCCTCTGTGCGGCTGCCCGCGATTCGGGCAAGATCGTGATTTTGAAGTTGCATCCGTTTGAGAGCGCACGGCAGCGGCGGCGGTTGGTGAAACGAACCTTGAACGAACGCGACCGAAAGTTGGTGAGCGTGACGGATGCGCCGTTGTCTGGTGAGATTCTACGCAACACATGGTGTGCGGTCACGGTGGAATCGACGGTGGCTTTCGAATGCGCGTCGCGTGGAATCCCAGCTTTTCTCTGCGGATGGTTGCGGCACGCTTACTCCGGATACGCTCCGCAATATGTCCGCTTCGGGGCAGGGCGGATGCTTGAAAGTCCGGATGATCTGCTGAGAATTTCAGATAGGTTGGGCTCGGCCATGCCTGGGCCGAACAGCGCGCGCCGGCTGGTGCAGGCGATTTCTCCAGAGGCGCTGTCGGAAGTTCTCCGCCCGCCAGCGCGGAGTGGTTTGCGGTCAATGTACGACAGTGGCGAAACCGGTGCGTAACACTCCATCTCTATGATCACGATATTCACTCCATCGTTCGCCGATGAAGCGAACACGAACGCGCAGAACCTGACCGTGAAAGAGGTCGTAAGCCGTCTTCCGGCGGATCGGTTCAGGGTCGTGATGCTTGGCGACGGAGCTCCCGATCCGCGGATTCTCTCTCGCGAAAACACAGAAATCCTGGCGTGGTCCCGACATGGCAATACGGCGCGATTGCTTCCTCGCGTGCTGCTCTCGAAAATCGACGTCTACTTTTTTCCGCGGGAGGGGCCGCTGGACAAACTGTTCCTGTTCTTCAGGCGTTCTCTGCGGCTACCGGTTGCTCTTGTGACTTATATCGTGATGGCTCTCGACGAAATCGCTGTCGGGCCAACTATGACAAGATCGATTTGCGAGGCCGATTGCGTTCTTGGGAACTCGCGATATGTGTCGCAGACGGTCAAAGATCGCTTCGGAGTTGCGACCGGGACGATTTACGACGGGTTCGAACGGGAGTTGTTTTATCCACGGACGGCGACGGAGGCTCGCCGGACTGGATCGAAGCTCACGGTGCTCTATGCCGGTTCATTCCAGGCTCGGAAGAGAGTGGATGTCGTTATTCGCGAAGCGGCAAACTGGCCTTCCGTTGAATTTCGACTGGTGGGGAAGGGCGAAGAGGAAGAGAAGTGCCGGTCTCTGGTGAGCGAATTGGGGTGTCGCAACGTGACCTTCGTTGGCCATCTTTCGCAGCCAGGGGTAGCCGATGAAATGCGAAAGGCCGACGTATTCCTTTTCCCCAGTGTGTTGGAAGGCCATCCGCAAGTTCTGGGGCAGGCGGCATCCTGCGGACTGCCGGCGGTAGCCATGGACAAGTATCGACCGGACTATGTTGTCAACGGTGAAACGGGGTACTTGGTAAAATCGGAAAGCGAACTCTCACAGAAACTGGGTTTGCTGCTGGCGGACCAGGACTTGCGGCTCAAGATGTCTGTTGCTGCCGCTCGGCATGCCTTGCAGTTCGACTGGGACAAAGTTGCGCGAGATTGGGAAAGAGTGTTTGTGGAGGCGGCCGGCAAACGGCGCAGAAAATAAGCCATGCCCTTGAACCTTGGGACATAGGATGGGTTATTGAGCGTTTCTAAGTCTCTGTTACGTTACGGCGGGTTTGTACTCTCTGTCACCACTGCCCGCGTTGTGGGCACCATACTCACGGCCGCCACCTTTCCTTTCCTAGTGCGGCGCCTGGGTGTCGATATGTATGGGCTGTGGAGCTACGTGGTTGCGGTCTGCGGCTTCACGGGACTCCTGGCGAATCCGGGGCTCAGCACCTATGCCGCCCAGCAGGTGGCGGCTCGGCGGGAGGCGGCGTTTGAGACCGTTTCCGATGTCTTGGTGCTGCGCGCTCTGGCGGGTGGAGTTGCGGTGGTTGCGGTTCTGGCGGTCGCAAGTTTTGAAGTCCGGCAGGATGTCCGCTTCCTTCTTAAGTTGTACGGCGTGGCCTCTGTGTTAAGCGGTGGCTTGTCGTTGGACTATCTGTTGTCTTCGCTGGAACTGTTCCATGTGCAATCGTTCGTTTCGATCGCGCAGCAAAGTCTTTATGCTATCGGTATTTTCACGCTGATTCGATCTCCCAAGGATGTGATTTGGGTGCCCGTCAGTATCGTGGCTTCTTCGTTCTTGACCAGCCTGATTGGCTGGACGTTTCTGTGGCGGAGGGGGTATCGATTCCGGTTTTCGATGGCACCGCGGCGCTGGGCCGCGATCCTGGTACCTAGCTTGCACTATGCGGGATCTACACTCATGTCAAATCTCTATCATCGCAGCGGAACTGTGGCAGTGCGATGGTATCTCGGTGAGCACGCCTTGGGCTTGTATGCGGCCGCGGCGCGGTTGGCCGATCTGCTGCGTAACTTTCTTTCGATTCCCCACAGCGTTTTGATGCCGCGAATGGCGTTGCACGCGAATTCCGCCGATGGGCTTCCCCGGCTTACAAAGATCGGCGCTTCAGTCCTGGTTTGGTTCGGCGTTCCGTTGACGGTGGGGGGCGTTGTAACTGCCCCAGTGGTTGTCCCCTGGCTGCTCGGCGCTCAGTTTCAGCAGGCGGTGCACGCTTTCCAATGGGTCGCACTGTATGTGATTGCGGCGCCGGCAGCGTCGCTATTCGCGGGAACAATTCTTTACGCGATGGGCCGTCATCGGGCTTATTTTGTTTCCACGTTGGCTGGCGCTGTCACTGCCGTAGTTCTTTGTGTCATCCTGCCTCCGCTCTTCGGAGTCGCCGGCGCCTGTGTGGCCTTTGTGCTGGGCGAGATCGCGGTTGCGCTTTGTGCCTTCTTGCTTTGTCCGCCGCAGGTGCGCGCTGCCGCGAAGACTCCGCTGCTGAGCGTTGCCGTGATCGCCAGTCTGATCATGGGGGCTGTCTTATGGATTGCGCTTCCAAAACACTTGCCCCCATTGGTCTTGATCGGTCTGGGGTGCGCGGTCTATGCGATCGGTTGGGCGGGCATCGGCCGCAATTTGCTAAGAAAGGAGATCGAGGGTATTGCATGATGCACGGTTCCAAGAGCGTGTTAGATCGCGGTGACACCAGTGCGCGATGATCAAAATCACGTCAAGCCAGGTTGTCCCGATCGAACTAGTTTGTGTCCCCGAGGAAGGCAACGGACCGTAAGCAGGACTACACAAAGCATGAGAATCAACCAACACTCGTGTGGAAGAATGAACCAATCCCACAAGCAACTGCGACTAAGGTTTTGAAGGATTTCAGATCTTCCCGAGAATTCGTGGAGCATCGTGGCGCCCGGTAAAAGGAATGGGCTTGCGAGAAGCAGGCATCCGGCCGCAAAACCTCTTCGCTCTCCTTTATCTTGCATTTCACGCAGCGCCCAGGCCACCGGAACTAGCAGCAGACCCGCATCCGTGAAACGATGGTAGACGGGTAGCAGCGCCGCCGAGGCAAGAATAGCCAAGTCCAGTAGACCGAGCTGCCCATCGCGGCGCACCGCCCGACACCAGAAGGCGAGTAGGACACCGAATATCAGCCCGGCCCCGATCTGCGTAAGGGCTCGGTTCTGCAAGATCGGGAAGAGCGCCGCCTGCAAATTGACCATATGAAAATGAAGCGGATTGGCTGTGCTGAAATCGTCAACTGCACCGGGAGCGAACATGCTCTGGTTGTTTGCCAGGAAACTCTTCCACCATAGAGTCCTACCATGCTGGGGAATGACGGTTAAAAACAACAGCAGAATGGCCGTTACTATGGCGGGAGTTATCACTTTAATGCGGTTCCGGCTTACAAGCGCGTAGATCGCAAACGGCAGGGCAACCGTGGGTTTTAGGGCTATGGCAACGGTTAGCAAAACCCCCGCCATTCCCGCTCGGTTCTTTGTCAGGCAGCACACGGAAACCATGCCTAGGGCAAAAACAACAGTGACAATATTAGAGGTGGCAATCGCGGAGTGCATGGGAGCCAGGAGCAATGCCGACACGAAGATCATCAGCGCCAACTGACCGCGTGTTCGAGCTCCGGCAAGGTGGACGAGCATCGCGGCGACGACGAAGACCGCTAGAACGCACATCAAGACCCACACACAGATCGCGATTCTCCAGGGCAATACGGCTATTGGCAGAAGCAGAGGAAAGGCGATGTCCAAGTAGGGAGAGGGGAGACCACGTTTTGCAGGCAGGGTTCCATCGACACTTTCCTTGAGGATAAAGTCCGGGCCCGGGAATACGGGCCAAAGTTCCCTCAGGTTTGAGGGAGCATAAGGATCACGGCCAGAAAGCCAGACACGAGTTTGCGCATAAGGTGAGATAAAGTCGTTGACATCGCGCCCCGACCGTTCCAATGCGCGAACTGGGCCTCGTGCCGAAAATTCCAAGACAGCCAGGCAAGTTAATAAGCAGAGGGCCGACCAACGCAAGCGGCTACGCACGCGGGACAATTCCATTCCGCGTAATTGTATGGCATCAATGCCTGCGTCGGGCGAAAGTCGGGGTCGACCTCGAAGTACAATGGCGAAAATGAGTTGGCGGCTTGTTCTGATTACAGAAATCATCGCCCCTTACCGTATCCCTGTTCTTAACGCTCTCGCGCGTCGCGACGGGGTGGATCTGCACGTCATTTTTCTGGCAGAGACCGACAAGGCGGTTCGACAGTGGCACATCTATACGGATGATATCCATTTTTCATATGAAGTTCTGCCCTCTTGGCGATGGCGCGCGGGGAAGCACAATCTCCTGGTGAATCGCGGGCTGTGGCCGGCACTGGATGCAGCGCGTCCCCAGGCCATCGTTTGTGGCGGCTACAACTATCCCGCGTCTTGGGGAGCGCTCTGGTGGGCTCGGCGGCGCAACGTGCGTTTTGTCCTGTGGACAGAGAGCAACCAGCGAGACCAGAGATCTGGACGTGCCAGTGTGGAACGGCTGAAGCGATATTTTGTGAAGTCTTGTAATGCTTTTGTCGTGCCAGGAAAGTCTTCGTTTGCCTACCTCCGAACTCTCGGAGTCAGCGAGCAGGTCATCTTCACCGCGCCCAACGCGGTCGATAACACCTTCTTTGCGACGCAGGCGGAGAACGCAAAGTGCCATTCGGCCGCATTTCGAGAAAAGTTAGGGCTTCCGCGGCGGTTCATTTTGTTTGTGGGAAGGTTGATCGCGGAAAAGGGTGTTTTTGATCTTCTCGAAGGTTATGCCAAACTAGAGAGCGGTCTGCGATCGGAGGTGGGCTTGGTATTTGCCGGCGATGGTGTCTCCAGAAAGGAACTGGCGCAACAGGCAAAACGGATCAGCCCGGGGACGGTTTGTTTTCCGGGATTCGCGCAGCGGGAGGATCTGGCTAGTCTGTATGCGCTCGCGGAAACCCTGGTTCTACCGACGCACAGCGACACATGGGGTTTGGTGGTGAATGAAGCGATGGCGTGCGGACTTCCGATCATCGTGAGCAGTGTAGCGGGATGTTCAGCCGACTTGGTCGAAGAGGGGTGGAATGGTTACGTGGTGCCTCCCCAAGATTCGGAGAAACTCAGTGTGGCGATCAAATCTCTGGTGGGGCAACCTGAGCTCAAGCGACAGATGAGCGCGCGTAGTTTGGAACGAATTCGAAGCTACTCACCGGAAGCATGCGCCGATGGCCTGGCCGAGGCCGCGATCTCCGCCGGTATGGAGGCTCAATGAATTCCGCGAAACCGCTGCTGTGGGCTGGCACTCTGTTGGGCGCGGTCGTCGTCCTGTATTTTTTCTATCAACATTTGCCGTACTTTGGCAACGTTTCTCTGCTGGGCGGGGTCTTGATGCTGGAGATACTCATCGCCAGCATCTGGAAATATGAGCAGCGGTTTTTCGTTCTGCTGATGGTCGCCTTTGTTTGGGCTGCCACGGGTTTCCCCTTTCAGGAGGCCTGGAGAGGTGGTGGGCGCTGGCTCGTGTTGGCCGCGGGTGCGGCCGTGGGCTTCATTGTTTGGACGAAGGCTCCGCGTAGGCCTTTCGGATCGATACACCTGATCGCTTTCTTTTGTGTCTCCGCCGCATTCGTCTCCGCCACCGTTTCTCCGTGGGTGCAGATGGCGTCCCTGAAGGCTTTGAGCCTGTTCCTTCTTTTTACATATTGTTCTTCAGGCGCTCGTCTGGCCGTTCTCAGACGGGAGGAGCGTTTTTTTCGCGGTTTGCTCTGGGGATGCCAGCTCTTGGTCTATGTCACCGCGATCTGTTATTTCGTTCTCGGTGACAGCATTTGGGGTAATCCCAACTCTCTCGGCGCGGCTATGAGCATTGGAGTGTTCCCAATCCTGTTGTGGGGATGGCTCACCAGCGATGTGCCTGGAGTGAGGCTCCGCAGGCTGGCGGCCCTGCTTCTTTGCACGTACCTTCTTTACTTCAGCATGGCACGCGCTGGGATGGCTTCGGTCATGCTCGTCACATTGGTCTTCTGTGTTTGCCTGCGTCAGTACAAATTGCTGGTGAAGGTAGCGGCGCTAGTTTTGGTTCTGGTCGCAATCAACGGGATGTTGGATCCGGGAGGCTTAAACAAGAGGTTGGGGGATATGAAGGATACAGTGCTTTACAAGGGGCACAAGGAAGAAGGGGTGATGGGTTCGCGGAAGGCACCTTGGGAAAAGACGAAGGCCTCGATCAAGGAGCATCCGTGGTTCGGAACGGGATATGGCACGGCTCCCTCGGGCGAGGATCCCGGATTTGGTTTTGGGGTGGTTTCTTCAAGCGCCGAGACGGCTCGTGAGCACGGCAGCAGCTACATGGCCATCGCGGAGTGGGTGGGCCTGTTGGGCTTGTTGCCCTTCGTTGCGATCCTCGGGGTGACGGCGTGGAACGTATGGAAAGTTTGCGCGTGGATGAGGCGAACCGCCGACCCACGCCATTATTCAATTCCGGTGGCCATGGTGGTGTTATCCGGGCTTGTCCACGCCAACTTCGAGGATTGGCTTTTTGCCGTGGGTTCATATGCCTGCGTGTATTTTTGGGTTTTTGCGTTTGTACTCGCGGATCTTGTTCCGGCCGCGGTTGAGGCCCCATCAGCCAGCGCTGTTTCCCGAGCTTCGCGTCCGTTGCCGGCCGGTTGGGGAGCCGTCGTGCCCAACCGATGATCAGATTGTTTATCAATGGCCTGGCCGCGAGTGCGGGTGCGGGTCTTACTTATCTGCGCAACGTGATTCCCCACCTGGCGCGGCGGCCGGATGCGCAAGCGACGGTCCTGCTGAGTGCCGATTTGCGCGGGGAATTCGCTGAATTTTCGAATATTTCTTATGCCGAGGCTAGCCCGAGCGGCGGGGTAGTGGGACGCTTTGTCTTCGAACAGACCAAACTTCGGGACTTGGTGCGGCGCAGTGGTGCGCAGGTTCTGGTTTCTACCGGGAATTTTGCACTCCGGGACTCTCCGGTGCCGCAGATCCTTCTGTCGGGAAACTCGCTCTACGTATCGGCCGATTTCTACCGTGATGTCCGAAAACGGCGAGATTACATGCTGTGGGGCGACACATGGATCAAAGGTTGGTTCGCGCGGCGGTCCGTGCGTTGGGCCGACGTCACGGTCGCTCCGAGCAAGGCTTTTGCGGAGGACCTCAGCAAATGGACGGGTAAAAATGTGCTGTCTGTTTACCACGGGTTCGATCGTAACTTGTTCACCAGCGACTCGACCCCCTTGCCTGACTCCATGCAAAAGCAGTTGCAGGAGTCGGCCGATGCACTCAAGTTGCTTTTTGTGAGCCATTACAATTACTACCGAAATTTCGAGACGTTGATTCGGGCGCTGGTAATTTTGCGCGAGCGGTTACCGGGAAAGAAAGTAAAGCTGATTTTGACCTGTCACTTGTCTTCCTCCAAGAATCCAGGTTGGTATCGAGCGGAGACTGCGGCTTCGCTGATGAGCATTCTTGGCGTTCGGGACAACATTGTTGAATTGGGCTCGGTTCCCTATCACTTGCTCCATCACGTCTACCGCGCCTGTGACATCTACGTAAGCCCGGCCTATACAGAAACGTTTGCCCATCCCCTGGTGGAGGCGATGTCGAGTGGATTGCCGGTAGTGGCGTCGGACTTGCGGGTGCATCGCGAAATTTGTCGAGATGCGGCAATTTACTTTCCCCGCTTTTCGTCGGATGGATTGGCGGAACGTGTGGTGCAAGTTCATCAATCCCCAGGGGTGGCGGAAACGCTCTCTCAAAACGGTCTCACCCGAGCGCAAGACTTCCGCTGGGACACGCACGTGGAGCGTCTGCTCGCTTTGGCGCAAGAGCTTGTGCGCGCAAACCCGAGCGACGGAACGAAGATGGAAACTAAGAATAGAGACGAAGATCGAGAAGCGGTAAAGCGATCGGAGTCGAATGGAAGCGAGCGTTGAGCCCAGATCTGGCGCACACAGGTAACGATCCCTCGCCTGCTAAAGGGGCAGGCAGATCCGCGCTTCACGTCCTAACGCTGACCCCATTTTTCCCGTCGGCTGACAATGAAGTGAGTGGTTGCTTCATTGCGGAATCGACCAGGCAGCTGGAACAGTTTGGAGTCACTTCCAGCATTATTGCCGTAGCCCCGATTCACCATCGTCGAAAAGAGCCGGCCCCATCGGCTCCCGCGGATTGGGTGAGATATCCCCAGATACCCGGAAATCTGGGCCTGTCGAGCGCGGGGCGGTGGCTCTTCGCTCGCTTGTTGGCGGAGGTGCCGCGGCTCCACAGAAAGAGACCGATTGACGTCATCCACGCGCATTCCGCTTTGCCTTGCGGCCATGCGGCAGCCTTGCTGTCGCGACATTTGAACATTCCATTTGTCGTGACGCTGCACGGCCTCGACGTGTTCAACACCTGCCTGCTCGGAGGAGTGCCTGCCGAGTGGAGGCGCAGGGCCTCGATCAATGTCTATCGCGCCGCGCGCATGGCCATCTGCATCAGCGACAGGGTGCAACGCCTGCTGCGAGATGGAATGCAGGAGGGGGTCCCCAGCACGGTCGTCTACAACGGCACCGATACCGATTTTTTTTCGCCCGCCCGCGGCGGTCCGCCCCGGCAGCCAGGAAGCGAAATCTTGATCGTTGGCAATCTGAACGCCGCTAAGGGGCATGAACTTGCCTTGAGGGCTGTCCGCCAAATCGGAGCGTCTTTTCCGCAACTGCGCTGCCGGATCATCGGGGAAGGCTCCGGCCGCTCCCGATTTGAAGCCTTGGCCCGCGAGCTGGGAATTGAGCCGCAGGTGCGGTTCGAAGGAAGAAAGAGCCGGTCCGAAGTGGCGGATGCCATGCGGGCCTGCACGGTGTTTCTGCTCCCCAGCCGCTACGAAGGATTGGGGTGCGTCTACCTGGAGGCCATGGCTTGCGGCAAGCCGGTGATTGCTTGCCAGGGGCAGGGAATTGACGAAATCGTCGAGCACGGGAAAAATGGATGGCTAATTCCGGCCGAGGGACTGGACGAACTCGCGCGAGGGCTTTCGACCTTGCTGCGTTCGCCAGATCTCTGCTCGCGTTTGGGTGCCTCTGCGCGTGAGACGGTCCGCAACGGGCTAACTTTGTCGGATCAGGCGCGGCGCCTGTCACAGATTTACCGCGAAGCGGTCGCAGGAGCGGGCGGTCCGCCATGAAACCCGGAGAAGGTCCCGCCGCAAAGTTGGTGGCGATTTCCGAGTCCGAGATCGTCGAACTTGCGCAATTTGTCGCGTCCCAATCGGGACACGAGCCGACTGGTGTCGAAAGCCATCTGCGCTGGTTCCTGCTCGACAACCCGGCGCGCGACCCAGCGATCCCCCTCGGTTGCGGATTGCGCTCGCCCCAAGGTGAACTCGTCGGCTGCATTCTGCAAGTCCCGCAAACTTTCCGCTTCCAGCGGCAAACATTTCCAGTTGTCTGGTCGAGCTGTTTTTACGTTGACAAGCGCTTTCGCCGCAACGGTGGTTTGGTTGTCTTTTTCAAGTTTTCGGAGCTAAGCGACAAATGGCCGCTCTTCGCAAACTCCGCCAACGCCGATGCAGCCAAGTTTTGGAGAGTGCGAAGGGCGGTTCCCATTCCGTATTCCGATCACGAATTGTTTGGCGTGCTTCGCTGGAAGGGCGTGATCGAAGAAGTACTCAACCGCCGCAGCGTGCCTGAGACACTGGCGCGAATCGCCAGCCGCCCTCCGGCGCTCTTGATGGCTCCCTTCAAGCGCTTGAAACTCGCGTCTGTCCGGCCGGGTGACCTGGTTCCGCTGGCTTCGGCCGAGCAGGTCATGCAACTGCCCATTCATGATCCTCGACCCGAGCTGACCGCGAACCGCGATCTGGCTTACATGCGCTGGCGTTACTTTTCCAGACGAGATGCCACGGTTGCCGCCTTCGCCTTTCGAAGTAAGGATCTCGAATCCGACATCTTGGTGACGGTCAATCAACGTCGGCGTGGATATCGTGGACAGATTCGTACACTCAACCTGCTTGACATCTATCCCCCAGTGACTCCCGAGGCATGCGCGTCGATCGTCGCCGCGCTGGCGGACGGCTATCGCAGTGCTATCGATGCCATCGTGTTGCGTGGCATGGATGAGGCGCGGCAAGACATGTTCTGTCGTCTCGGCTTCACGCGCCGCCAGTTCGATGCGCCCAACGGGTGGTTCCTGGACAAGTCGGGTTTTCTGCCAACCCGGGACTGGTACCTCGTTCCCGCTGATGGCGACTGGCTTATTTGAGGAGGTCTCAGGTGCCAGGTTTCAGGTCTCCCGGGAAAACAAAATCCGAGATCTGAGACCTGAAACCTGGCACCACTATAATGACGATCATCACAATGACGAACATCGCGAGAGGAATCCCGATTTGAAACGCTTGCTGCGCACGAGCGTAATACAGACGGTCGCCAGTCTTCACTTGGATGAAGTGATGCTCCGGCGTCTCCGCTGGCGGGCATCGCGCGGTGGTCCTATCGTGGTGGTGGTTGAGATGCACGAAACTCTTCAGCGCGACGCCGGCCAGTTCCGGCGGCAGCTTGAGTGGGCGGCCAAACATTTTACATTCATCTCTCCCGAGGCGTTCTTCGGACTCTGGGATCGCGCCCTGCCGCTTCCAAACTGGTCCAAGCCTGCTGTCTTGTTTACTTTCGACGATGGCCGCGAAAGCAATTACACGGTAGGCGCGCCCTTGCTTGAATCCATGGGAGCGCGCGGCCTGTTTTTTGTGGTGCCGGAGTTTGTCGGACTGACGGCGCGGGACGCACGGGACTTCTACTATTCGAGGATCGATATCCGCGGCCTGGCACGCTCCGAAGCGGGGGAGCAATGGACGCCCATGACGCCCGATCAACTCGCCGACCTCACTCGCCGCGGACATTCCATCGGGAATCACACCTTGTCTCACGTGAGTCTGGATGGCCTTTCCCCATCGGATCTGGAGCGCCAGATAGGAACCAGTGCCGCGAAGATTTCATCCTGGGTCCAGAAAAGCGTGGAAGCCTTTGCCTGGCCGTATTCGTGGAACGCGATCAACCGGGAAGCGTGGGATATGATTCGGAAAACCCATCGCTTCTGTTTTTCGCCCTGTCCTGGGACGACCAATTGTTCGGAGGACTCGCCGCACCTGATTTGGCGAACCGAGATCGAAGCCTACTATTCTGATCCGCAATACCGGTTCATGTACTCAGGATTGGCAGACCCAGCCTGGGCAGGCAGGCGGCGGCGTCTCAAAGCGATCCTCGGAGCATGAATGTCCGTTTTTTTCGGGTGCTGTGCTGTGCTTAGCGCTCGAAAGCTCCGGCTTGACCATCGGAGTAGGCGATCTCCGCCGGCAACCGGCAACAACGATCTTGCGTTCAAGAATGCCTTCAGTTCAGCTAACATAGTAAGACTATCTACCTGCCGACGGAATGGACTGATCGAAACAATACTGGTCGAAACAAGAATGATCGAAGCAAAATCAGAAGCTGAGGTGTCGCAATCGAGCCCCGCGGTGCAGGTGCTTCCCGTAAGTGTGATCGTTCCGGTTCGCAATGAGGCTCGCAACTTGCCGCGCTGCCTGGAATCGCTCGCCGGGGTCGGTGAGGTGTATGTCATCGATTCCGAGAGCACGGACGGCACGGTTGCGATTGCTCAGTCGCACGGGGCGAAGGTCGTCCAGTTTCATTATGCGGGGGGCTGGCCGAAGAAGCGCCAATGGGCCATGGACACGCTGCCGCTCGCGTACGACTGGATTCTCCTGCTCGATGCGGATGAAGTCCTGACGCCGGAACTAGTTGAAGAAATTCGGCGCGCGCTGCAAAACCCTAACGTGGACGGGTATTCCATCCGCCTGCAAATGTATTTTCTCGGAAGGGTCTTGCGACATTGCGATGCGAGTTTCTGGAAGCTGTCGCTGTTCCGTAAAGGGCGAGGTCGTTTTGAGTGCCGGTTGAGAGATCAGGATACATCGATGGCCGACATTGAGATCCACGAACACGTGGTGGTGGATGGGCTCACGGCAGAGTTGCGCAATGCGCTGGTCCATCACAATGTCGATTCCTTGTCGCGCTACATCCTGAAGCACGATGAGTACTCGAATTGGGAAGCGCGCGTGCTTTTGCAGCCGGAAGGCGATTCTAATTCCGATGCGCTGAAAGCGGATTTGTTCGGCACTCAGGCGCGGCGCCGAAGATGGCTCAAGCGGAATCTCTATCGCTTGCCGGGCTCTCCGGTTTTTCTCTTCCTGTACCGTTACGTTTTTCGTCTGGGGTTTCTCGATGGCGTCCCTGGCCTGATCTATTGCACCTTTCAAGCGGTGCAGATGTTTCATACCAAGGCCAAAATCTTCGAGCTAAAGTGCGAACTAAAGACGGGGAGGAACTGAGGCATGTGCGGCATCAGCGGACTCGTGAATTGCGGCGACCGGGAGACGCTCGTCCGCATGACGAACGTGCAGACGCACCGCGGTCCCGACGACTCCGGGCTCTGGGAGCGGCGTTTTCCCGATGGGGGATACATCGGCCTGGGCAGCCGCCGTCTGGCGATTCTCGACCTCTCCGCCGATGGCCACATGCCCATGAGCAACGAAGATGGGACGGTGTGGATCACTTACAACGGCGAGATCTACAACTTCGCCGATCTGCGCCGCGAACTCGAAGGCAAATCCAACGCTCATCGTTTTCGTTCGCACACCGATACGGAAGTCGTGCTTCATCTTTACGAGGAATATGGTGCCGACCGCCTCAAAGACTGCCTGAACCGCCTGAATGGCATGTTTGCGCTCGCGATTTGCGACTTGCGCGGCTCTTCGCCGAAGTTATTTCTGGCTCGCGATCATTTCGGAATCAAGCCGCTCTATTACTGGGAGCGCGCCGGGAAACTGGCTTTTGCTTCCGAGGTCAAGGCGCTGCTCGAGGTGCCAGGAATCGGAGCCAGCATGAACCTGGAGGCGCTCGACAAATACCTTACGTTTCTCTGGGTGCCCGATCCGCTGACGATGTTCGAGGGCATCCGCAAGCTTCCGGCAGGGCATTACGCGCTCTGGCAGGATGGCAAGTTCAGGATCGAGCAGTACTGGGACTTGACGTTTCCTCCGGTGGAACATCGCTTCGAACGGACGGAAGCGGACCTGGCGGAAGAGGTTCGAGTGCGGTTCTGCGCGTCGGTCGAGCAACAGATGGTGAGCGACGTTCCGATTGGCGCCTTTCTGAGTGCGGGGCTGGATTCATCGAGCATAGTTACGGCCATGGTGGCGGCCATGGCGCGAAAGCAGCCAGTCCGGACCTATACGATCACGTTTCCCGAAAAATATCGCGTAGGCGAGACGACGATTGACGATCCCGGCGTTCCGCAACGCCTCGCGCGCAAACTGGGTTGCGAACACCATGAGATCGTGGTTGAGCCCGATGTGGTCGGTCTGTTGCCGGGTTTGACCTGGCACATGGATGAGCCTACGGCCGATCCGGCGATCATCACAGCGTATCTGGTGTGCCGCGAGGCGCGAAAACAGGCGACCGTGCTTTTGTCGGGAGTGGGCGGCGACGAGATTTTTGCGGGATATCGTAAGCATTCCGCTCACGGGTGGGCGGAAGAATATCGGCGCGTCCCGGGTTTTGCTCGCTCGGCCGCGGAGCGCGCTCTGCTGGGATTACCGTCACTGCGGGGGACGCGCATGAAAGGGTCGGTGCGTCTGGCGAAGAAGATGGCGCGCAGCGCAGCGCTTAGCCCGGTGGAAGCTTTCATCAGGAACTGCACGTATCTCGATGCGCAGCAGAAGACAGATTTGTATGCTCTAAAATCGCAGCAGGCGGCAGGCGGCAATTCCGCCGGCCAGCATCTGGCGGCGTTCGACAAAGTGCGGCACGCGGATTTTCTCAACCAGATGCTCTATCTAGACACTAAGATTTTCATGGCCACACTGAATCTGACCTATAACGACAAAATGAGCATGGCGTCGTCGGTCGAGGTGCGGGTACCGTTCTTGGACCGGGAGTTCGCCGAGTTCGTTGCATGGAACGTCAGGCCAGATTTGAAGCTGAAAGGGAAATGGCGTCCTGTGACGAAGTACATTTTCCGCGAAGCCATGCGTAGTATGCTGCCAGACGAGGTGATGCGCCAGCCGAAAGCGGGTTTCGCGGCGCCGGTAGATTACTGGCTGGCGCACGATTTGCGTCCTATGGTGGACGATCTTCTTTCGGAAGCGCAGGTCAAGCGCAGAGGGCTGTTTCGTCCGCAAGTCGTGCGCGGGTACATTGACGAGCACCGGCGGGGTGCGGAAGACTGGTCGATGCAAATCTGGCAACTGTTGACGCTCGAAATCTGGATGCAACTTTTTCTCGACGGTGGCGCAAGGGCGCTGGCGCAGCGCCAGATCGACGCATCTCAACCATCTCAGCCACTAACGACAGCATGAAGCAACTCCTACAAGACGCGCGCACTGGCGAGTTGCGGGTCGCCGAAGTTCCGGCTCCGCAATTGTTACCGGGCTGTGTGCTGGTGCGAGTGGAGGCGTCGCTGGTGTCGGCCGGCACGGAGCGCGCATCCGCTGAATTTGCCAGCAAGAATCTGCTGGCGAAGGCAAAGGCTCGTCCCGATCTGGTGAGCGATGTGCTGGCCAAGATGCGGCGGGATGGTTTGGCTTCTACCCTGCAAACCGTGCGGTCGCGATTGAACCAGCCGCAATCGGTGGGCTACAGCAGCGCCGGAGTGGTGGTTGCCGTTGGCGATGGCATCGCCGACATCAGTGTGGGCGACCGCGTGGCTTGCGCGGGCGCGGGATATGCGGTTCATGCTGAGTTTGCCTGCGTGCCGCGAATGCTGGTTGCGAAGATTTCCGGCGGCCGGGAAGGATCTTCCCGGGAAGGATCGTCTAAAGTTTCCTGTGAAGAGGCAGCCTTCGGGACGGTAGGGGCGATTTGCCTGCACGGCATTCGAACCGCGGAGGTCGCGCTCGGCGACACGGTCGCTGTGATTGGACTGGGGTTGCTCGGGCAAATCACGGTGCAGTTGCTGAAGGCCGCCGGTTGCCGCGTCTTTGGAATGGATCTGTTGCGGCAGCGCGCCGATCTTGCGATTGGAAGCGGAGCCGAGGACGCATGCACCGGCGCGCGTGAGTTCCGCGATCTGTGTTCCCAGAAAACGGGGGGCGTGGGCGTGGACTCGGTCCTGATTACAGCGGAGACGCCCAGCAGCGAACCGGTGAACCTGGCGGCGGAACTGGCGCGTGATCGCGCCATTGTGGTTGCCGTGGGAACGGTCGGCATGGAGTTGCAGCGCAAACTGTATTACGAGAAGGAACTGGATTTTCGAGTTTCGCGCTCCTACGGCCCTGGTCGCTATGACGCTGCTTATGAGCAGAAAGGGCGCGATTATCCGATTGGGCATGTGCGCTGGACGGAGACGCGCAACCTGGGAGCGTTTCTGCAATTCATCGCGGACGGCAAACTGAACTTGCCGACGCTGATCACGCACCGCTTTCCTATGGAACAGGCCGCTCGGGCCTACGACCTGATTACGGGCAGCACAGGTGAACCGTTTCTAGCCGCGCTGATCACTTACGCGGGCGCCGAATCTGGAACCACTCCGAATTTGTCGGAGAAAATTCCGGTGTCCGCCGTCGCGCCCTCGTCAGGTTCCGTAGGCTTGGGCGTGCTGGGAGCTGGGAGTTTCGCGCAGAACACGCTCTTGCCCGCGCTGAAGGCGATCCCGGGCGTTTCTTTCATTGGCGTCTGCAATGCGACTGGGCCGCGCAGCCGGAACGCGGCGGAGAAATTTGGATTTTCCTACTGTTCGAATTCAGAAGCTGAGCTGCTGCAGGATCCGAAGATCAAAGCAGTGCTGATCGCCACTCGTCATCACCTTCATGCCGGCCAGGCGCTGGCGGCCCTGCGCGCGGGGAAAGCGGTTTTCTGCGAAAAGCCGCTTTGCCTGAATGAAGGCGAACTGGCGGCGCTGGTTTGTGCGGCGGCCGATGACCAGGCTCCGGTCCTGATGGTCGGGTTCAATCGTCGATTCGCGCCCATGGCCGTGGAGATGAAACGGTTTTTGTCAGAGATCCACGAACCGTTGGCCATCCATTACCGGGTGAATGCCGGTTATATCCCCGCCGATCATTGGGTGAACGATCCGGAGCAGGGAGGCGGGCGCATTCTCGGCGAGGTCTGCCATTTTGTCGACTTCCTGTGCTTTCTCACGGGCGCGTGTCCGATTGAAGTGCAGGCGCAGATCGTGGGCAATCCTGGGCAGTACAGCATGGACAACATCGTCGCATCGCTCAAGTTTGCGGACGGCACGCTGGGGACGATTAGCTATCTTGCCAACGGCGACAAGTCGGCTTCGAAGGAGCGCGTGGAAGTCTTCGGCGGCGGCTCGGTTGCCATCCTCGAAGATTTTCGGCGACTCGAACTGGTTCGCAACGGGCGCAAACAAATCACACGCGCGCGCTGGGGACAAGACAAGGGCCACAAGGCGGAGTTGCAGGCATTTGTGGATGCGCTTCGAGGCAAGATGCCGCCGCCCATTCCGTTTGAACAGGTGGTGGGCTCGACACTCGCGACCCTTCGACTGCAGAACTCATGCCAGACCGGGCAACCTCTGACGGTCGAACTCGGCGAGTTCGTCGCGGCCGCGCTGCGGAGAAAATCCCAGCACTAAGTTTCCCGGGCGAGATGGGTCCGCAGGGTGCAGGAGCGATATCCCTAATGAATTGTCATCCCGAGCGCAGCGAGGGATCCGCATTTCGCGGCGAACTGCAGATCCCTCGCTGCGCTCGGGATGACAAAGTCTGGTGAGTTGAGCTTGTGGGATTTTATTTTCAGCAGAGCTACTGAAAACGCGAGCAAAGGGAACGAGCCGTAAATGTTGATTCTGGGCCTGAATATGTTTCATGCCGACGCTTCAGCGGCGATTGTCGACGATGGAAAAATTCTTTTTGCGGTGGCCGAGGAGCGACTGAACCGGCACAAGCATTACGGCGGCTTTCCTGCACTGGCGGTGAAAGCGTGCCTGGATGCGGCGGGCGCGAAGATCACCGATGTTGAGCACGTTGCCGTGGGGCAGGACAGCGACGCGAACCTCGCCAGGAAAGTGCAGTATGCGCTGGCGAATCCGGCGAAGGTTCTGAATTTTATCAAGATGCGGCAGCGCAAAGAGTCGATGCGCAATGTGCGTTCGCTACTGTCGCAGGCGCTCGACGTGGATGGCTCCACGCTGAATTTTCAGGAACATCATCTGGAGCACCACATCGCGCACATCGCCAGTTCGTACTACTGCTCGCCGTGGGAAAAGGCTGCGGGCTTCAGCTATGACGGTTCGGGAGATTTTGTTTCCACGATGATGGCGCGCTGCGAGGGCCACGAAATCGAGGTGCTCGACCGCGTGTTTCTGCCGCACTCGCTGGGCACTTTCTACACCATGATCTGCGATTTCATCGGCTACAGGAAATATGGCGATGAAGGCAAAGTCATGGGGCTGGCGCCGTACGGGAAAGACATATACCTCGACGAGATTCGGAAGGTTGTGGCTCTAAGGAATGGCAACTTTCAACTCAACATGAGTTACTTCAAGCCGCTGGGGAGCAGCCAGGGAATGCAGGTGCTGCCCGACGGAACGGTGCGCCTGGCGCGGCATTTTTCCGACAGAATGGAAAAGCTTTTCGGCGCGCCTCGTGAACCCCATGCCGAGATCACGCAGCGGGACATGGATCTGGCGTATGCCATGCAATATTGTTTCGAGGAAGTGTTCTTCCATCTTATGAACGAGGTGCACAAGCGCGTTCCCGATGAGAATCTTGCCCTGGCGGGGGGCTGCGCGCTTAATAGCGTGGCCAATGGCAAAGTGTTTTCCCGGACGCCATTCCGGCGCACCTGGATTCAGCCGGCGGCAGGCGATGAAGGCCTGGCGATTGGCGCCGCGCTGCATACGTATCACTCGGTGCTGAAACAGCCGCGGCGCGAACAGATGGATCATGCCTACCTCGGGCCGGAGTTTTCCGAAGCGCAGATTGAATCAGCCTTGAGAAGCGCGGGAGTAAAGTATCGGCGACTGGAGCGCGCGCCACTGCTTGACGCTGTTTCCGAGGAGATGGTGCAGGGTAATGTTGTGGGGTGGTTTCAGGGACGCATGGAATGGGGACCGCGCGCTCTCGGCAATCGCTCTATCGTCACCCACCCCGGCCTGCCCGACATGAAGGATGTGTTGAACGCTCGCATCAAACACCGCGAGTGGTTCCGTCCGTTTGCGCCCTCTATATTGGCCGATGCGCAGCACGAGTATTTCGAGCACGATCATCCGTCGCCCTACATGCTCCATGTGTACAAGATTCGCCCGGAGAAAAGGAAGAGCCTGTGCGCCGTGAACCACGTGGACAACACCGGGCGATTGCAGACCGTGGCGCGGGAGGAGAATCCGCTCTACTACGATCTGATCCAGACGTTTGGCAAGAAAACCGGGATCCCGGTGATCCTAAACACGAGCTTCAACGAAAATGAGCCGATCGTGTGCACGCCGCTAGAGGCCATCGATTGCTTCCAGCGAACCAAGATGGATGTGCTGGCCATCGGGCCGTTTTTCGCGTGCAAGTCCCAAGTCAAGACCGAGAACTGGCATCACCCGGCATGACTGAAACCCCAGTTGCGGTGGCCGCGTCTTCCGCGCTAAAGCTTCGGAGAGTCGCCGCTTGGCGCGGCATTCGAGTGCTGGCGTGGGATGGCGACGTTCTTTACGGGTGTCGCGGATATCAGATCGTCCGCCTAAATGCGCGTCTGCAAATTCGTCCGCAAGTCGTCCGTCCACAAATTGGCGAGAGCGAACCATGGGAAGTGGTCGCGCGCTTTCGTCCAGTCTGGTGGAGGAATCTTACGTCGCGCAGCGCACTGACCTATCGCCTGGTGCGCGATGGTTTTCACGCGCTAGCCATTCTCGGCAGCCCGCTCGAAGGGCAGACAAAGGATCAGACGATGGTGGGCGCGGTTCCGGGCGCGCTCGTGACGCGAACCCCGGGCAGCGATGAATTTCATGTTACTCATCGGGTGCAGCGCGGCACACGGCCGCTACACGTCACTGCGGTTCCATCGGGAAGAATTTACTGGGGCGAGTATTTCGACAATCGCGAGCGAGAGGAAGTTCACATCTACGTTTCGACCGATCGAGGACGCACGTGGCAGATTGCCTACACATTTCCGGCGGGAAGCATCCGGCACGTCCACAACATTGTTTACGACCGCTGGGGCGATTGCCTTTGGATACTGACGGGCGATGAAGGCGCCGAGTGCAAGGTGCTGCGCGCTTCCTGCGATCTTCTCTCAGTGGAACGGTCGGTGGAAGTGGTGCTGGCAGGGAACCAGCAAGCACGGGCCGTGGCTGCGATTCCAACGCAAGAGGGGTTGTATCTTTCGACCGACACGCCTTCCGAGAGGAACCACGTTTATCGAATGGATCGGACGGGGAATGTTGAGCAGGTCGCCGACCTCGCTAGCTCTTCGATATTTGGTTGCGAGGTTGGCGAGGCGATGTTTTTTTCGACGATGATCGAGCCCGGCGCCGTGAACACCAGCCGTGAAGTCCATCTCGCCGGATCCAGAGATGGCACGAACTGGCAAGTGCTGACTCGCTGGAAGAAGGACAATTTGCCGATGCGTTATTTTCAGTACGGTAACGCCTTCCTGCCCGATGGCGAGAACTCCACTCGTTATCTTGCAGCGACGACCATCGCTGTTGAGATGGACGACCTGGTCACCACACTCTGGGAAGTCGAATCGGCATGAGCCTTTCCACGCGTTGGCATTACTATCGGCGCGTCTTCCGCGCCTACCTTGGTTCCGGACGAAGCCAGCTGACGTTCTGGCATGAGGTGCCGGAGATCAATCCGCGCGCTGCCGCCAGCCGGCTCGGAGAGTACTACATGCTGTTTCGCGAGAAGGCGGACTATGCCGGCCGCTATGACGCTGCCGGCATTCCCATGCTCGACTACCACGGAGTGATTGGCCTACAGTACAACCCGATTGCGATTGCGCAGTGGGGGCTCGCGAACTACAACCGTTTCTGCGAGACCGGTGATGACGCTCGCTGGCAGAAAACTCTCGAGGCTGCCGATTGGCTTACTGCCAACCTGGAACAGAATGCTCACGGGCTTTGGGTCTGGAACCATCATTTTGATTGGGACTATCGTGACACGCTCAAGGCGCCATGGTATTCGGGACTGGCGCAGGGACAGGGCGTTTCACTTCTTTTGCGGGCGCATGCTCGTTCGGAAGAGGGCAAGTATCAACTCGCGAGCGAAAGGGCGTTTGTCGCACTGACACGTCCGATTGCCGAAGGTGGTGTACTTTTTGAGGACGAAGATAAGAACCTTTGGATCGAAGAGTATCTCGTCGACCCGCCGACGCATATTTTGAACGGATTCATGTGGGCCTTGTGGGGAGTGTTCGATTACTGGCTGGCGCGGGCGGATACTCCGGCGAAAAACATTTTCGATCGCGGAGTCGAGACGCTGATTCAAAATCTGGCGCGGTTCGATACTGGATACTGGTCGCTGTATGAGCAATCTGGAACGCGGCTGAAAATGCTGGCAAGCCCTTTCTACCACCAGTTGCATATCGTACAGTTGCGCGTGATGTCCAAGCTGACGGGAGACGCTCGCTTTGCGGCGGTTGCGGAACGGTGGGAAGGCTACACGCGGCGACGCCGCAATCGGACGCGGGCCCTGGTCGAGAAAGGCGTTTTCAAATTGCTGCATTACTAATTGCTCGAATACGGATTGCCCTAATACGGATCGCCCTAATACTGACCGTGAAGATTCTCTACGTCTCGCAATATTTTCCGCCTGAAATGGGCGCGCCGGCGGCGCGCGCGGCGGAGTTGTCCCGGCATTGGGCGCGGATGGGGCATGAAGTGACGGTCCTCACTGGATTTCCGAACCATCCGACCGGCGTCGTGCCCGAGGATTGGCGCTCCCGATTGGACGGAATGCATTACACGGAAACCGTCAATGGAGTGCGCGTTGTGCGTACATGGCTGTGGCCGTTGCCGAACCGGAAGGCGCACGAAAGAATCCGCAATTACGCTTCGTTCTGTATCTCGGCTGCGGTCAGCGGGCTGGCGCTGCCGAAGCCAGAGGTGGTCATCGCCACGTCTCCGCAATTGCTGGTTGCGCTTTCGGGATGGTGGCTGGCGTGGTGGAAGCGCGTGCCCTTCGTTTTCGAAGTGCGAGATCTTTGGCCGGAATCGCTTGCGGCGGTGGGCGCGGGCAGCGAAGGAACGTTGCTCCATCGCACGCTGGGCGCGGTCGCCGGATTTCTTTACCTTCGCGCCGACCGCATTGTTGTCGTGACGCCAGCCTTGAAGGATCACTTGATCCGGTACTGGAACGTTCCCGCCGCAAAGATTTCCGTGGTCGAGAATGGAGTGGAGACCGATCTTTTCCGGCTCGATCCGGCAGCGATGGAAGTGCGAAAGCAACTAAAGGTCGAAGACCGTTTCCTGATTTGCTACATCGGCACGATGGGCAATGCGCATGGATTGGAGATAGTGATTGCCGCCGCCGAAGAACTACAGACTGCCTTGCCGCGCGCGCTGTTCTTACTGATTGGAGAAGGCGCGGAAAAAGAACGGATCGTAGAACTCGCGGCCGGGCGCAGACTCACCAACATTGAGTTCCTTGACCAGCAGCCGCGGGAACGGATTCCCGCCTATATTTCGGCTGCCGATCTCTGCCTAGTTATGCTGAAAAAAACCGAGCTGTTCAAGACGGTGATTCCCACCAAGCTTCTCGAATACATGGCGTGCGAACGGCCGGTCATCGTCGCTGTCGACGGGCAGGCGCGCCAGATTGTCGAAGAGGCCGGCGCCGGCGTTTTTGTGGAACCCGAGAACAGCAAAGAGCTTGTAAGAGCGATTCTCAACCTGGCGAAGGACCCCGAGCACAGGAGAAAAATGGGAACCAATGGGCGGCAATACATCGTCAACAAGCTTTCCCGCGAAAAGACGGCGTGGGACTACATCGCTGTGCTTCAAGCGCTCGGCGTGTAGCGTGGACACACGTGTTTGCGCAACACTGGGCAAATGCAAAGGCCGCGGACAGGAGTCGCGCCCCATGCCCTAAGGATGAACCGCAACGATTGCCAAGGCGGTGGTCAGCCCCACGGCTGCGTCCGCAGTGCGATAGGCCGCAGCCTTGCCCGCACTTCCGGGTATGAACAATATGTCGCCTTTCACCAGGGCCACATCCGGTGCCTTGGCATAAAGTATCTTCTTGAGGCTGACGGGGATTTCCTGAATCCCGGTCGGGGTCTGGCGCAGGATCCTGGTTTTGTTCAAGGCAGAGGTGCGGGTACCGCCGCCGGCCAGCGCCAGGGCTTTGAGAACACTGAGGGCGTTGTCCTCCGAAACTAGAAACCCGCTGGGACGCTGCACGTCGCCCACGACATAAACGATGCCGGCGCGCGAAACAATGATCAAGTCTCCCGGATAGATATCCACGTTGTCTTTTGTATCTTCGGCCAGGTTGTTAGACGTCAGGTGAAGTTCAAGCTTCTGATCGGGATCTGCGTGATGCTCGATGGTGATAATACGGCCTGCCTTCTCGGTGAATCCTCCTGCGGCAGAGATCAAGTCGAAAAGACGGCGCTCGCCAACCGCGGGGTAAGCTCCGGGACGATTGACCTCACCCACCATCGTGATCGCTTGCGAAGCGGACTCATTCACGAAAATGGAAACGTGCGGGCCGCGGACAAAGCCTCCAGCTTCCAGACGCTTTTGGATCAACTCCTGTGCTTCATCGGTAGTCAGGCCGGCAACGTGAACGTAGTCGATCAGGGGAAGGTAGATGTCTCCGGAACCACTGACCCGCGTCTTGATCGAGAGTTCGGGCACTCCGAATACATTAATCTCGATCAGATCGCCGATGCCCAGCTTCACATTGGAATTAGCCAGCAGACGAGTTGATTGGGGCGAAGCTGCTTCGTTGGCAGGCGCGGACTGTGGCGCCTCCCCCGTGGCCGGTGTCTGGGCCAGAAGGTGGAGGCTGCACAAAGCAACAAAAAACAGACACGAACTCCGCAAACAGCGACGATTCCGCCCGGACATACTAAGACTCCTGAATTTTCGCGTAGGTCGAGTCTAACACACGCAACCCGCTAAAATCGGCGCAGAGCGCTCTGTTTCACAGCCCCAAAGGACCAACAATAATTAATCAGAAATCACCGAGAGTAGTTGCTTATCGACGGCCACGAGTTGTATAGTTCCAGAAAACTAACATTTGGACTCGTCACAGGCAACACTGAGTGGGGGAAACCCGACTAAAAGAAACTGCATCGCACGCGTCTGAAATGCGGGATGTTTCAGCCGGAAGGGGACTCTGAGTTTGACGCTCCTGTTCTTTGCGTTATTTGTATTCTCGCTGGCCGTGTCGTTTGTGGCAACGCGTGAAGTGCGAGACATGGCGACCCGCAGAGGCTGGGTTTTCATGCCGCGAGACGGACGGCATGTCCATCAGGCTCCGCTTCCCCGGTTGGGGGGCGTGGCGATTTTCCTCGCTTTCTCGGTCAGCTTGGGCGTGTGGCTGGGTCTTTCCCTCGTATTTCCGCGTCTGCTCGATGGACTCGCTCCCGCGATGCTTCTCCGTATCTATGTTCCGGCCTGCCTGATTTTTTGTCTCGGCATCTATGATGATCTCCGGGGCGCGGGTCCGTACTTGAAATTTACCGTGCAGGCGATCGCCGCTGCGATGCTCTTCGCCGGGGGAATGCGCGTTCTCGATCTGCCACTGATCTTCGGATCCTACTCGTTGCCATGGTTCGTCGGGTTGCCGCTCACGGTGTTGTGGGTGATGGCGGTTACCAATGCTTTCAATCTCATCGACGGCCTCGATGGTTTGGCTGCAGGATCGGCCTTGTTTTCGACGATGGTGTTTTTTGTCTGCGCGCTGGTTAATCATTCGTGGCTGGGCTCGCTGATGAGCCTGACACTGGCCGGCGCCATTCTGGGATTCCTGCGCTTCAACTTTAATCCCGCTACGATTTTTCTGGGTGACTCGGGCAGCCTGTTCATCGGTTTCATGCTCAGCGCGCTGGCTCTGGCCGGAGCGCAGAAAGCGCCGACGTTCGTGGCGGTCGCCATCCCGGTGGTCTCGTTTGGATTGCCGATTCTGGAAACGTTGCTGTCCATCCTGCGACGGTTGATCAGCGGGCGCCCTATTTTCACCGCCGATCGCGAACACATCCATCACAAGTTGCTGCAGCTGGGTTTTTCGCATCGCCAGGTGGTGATCGTTCTCTACGCTGTCTCGGCGGTGTTCGCCATGCTGAGCCTGTTCCTACTTTGGCCGACGGGCAGCACCCTGGGACTGGTGCTGGCGGTCGTGGGCACCGGCATCTGGCTGGGAGTGCAGCACCTGAACTACCTCGAGTTCGGCGAACTGCGGCGAGTGGCGCAGCGCACCATTGACCAGAGGCAGATCGTGATCAACAATCTTTCGGTGCGCCGCGCGGTCGAGGAACTCAAAGTGGCTGGCGATTTCAATCAGGTGCGCAGTGTTGTGGTTGCCGCCTTCGATAGCAACGATTTCGACGGCTTTGAGTTGCATCTGAAGTCGCTTCCCGGCGATCAAGCAATGTCCAGCGGAACCAACCGCCACTTTCACTGGAGCAAGTTTCCTCACATGGCGGCAATTTCCAACGAACCTTCTTGGAAGCTGATGCTGGACTTGGTGACAACTTCGAACCGGCACCGCGGCTCACTCGTCGTCTATCGCATCTACAGCCAGCGTGATCTTCAACTCGATATCAACCTCCTGACTTCCGAGTTTCCTTTTACTCTCGCCGACGCGCTCGATCGAGTGTTGACCATGCCCGAGGTTCTCATGCCGGCAGCGCAAAGAGACACGCCGTTTCTAGCCGCGAACAACTAACCGGCTAGTGCCAGAAGTTCATTGACTAACTCGAGGGGATAGCGCGGGCCCCCGCCGGCAAGTTAATTCTTTCGTCAAAAATCCAATGAGTTCAAGAGCTTGCCTATGTTCCAATAAAAGATTTTGAATGAAACGCCGAGGAGGAAATTCTTTCAAGAAGACCCGAAGGATGCAAAGAATTGCACTTATGCCGCATTGTGGTGCAAGAGTTGGGGTGAATAATTGATGAGTTCTTATCCTCACAAGATGTTTTCCAGGGGACCAGATTATTTGCTTTGACATAGCTTGGAAATACATTAAGCTGCTCGCGTCAGCGTAGGCCACTACGCTTCGCTGTAGAGCCTCACTGAGACCCGGGTCTTTAAGTCTGCGAAAATTTGAATGAGCTTCAGAGGAAATTCTTTTGAACGTCCGGCGGCACAGGAAGCCTTAGAGGGCCTCTGCGCGTAACGGGGATGTCTTCTTGGCCCAACAGCGTTCCCTCACACTGAAGGAGAAAACTAATGCAAAACCAGAATTGGCGATTGTTCAACCGAGTAATCGTGGTAGCGGCGGTGACTCTGTTGGTCGTGAGCTTCTCCACCTTCGCGGCGGCCCAGGGGGGCGATGCCGTGCACGCAATGTACGCTGCGGCCCCGAAAGAGGCCACCAACATCAAGGGGGTGAGCATCATTGCAGATCGGCCGAAGGGCTTCAACCCACTAACCGCAACCATTCAAGAGCTTGGCAGATACGGCTTGCCGCCTCGCCCTGACCAACAGGCCGACCCCCGAGGCTATGCGAAATGGGCAAGGGCAATGCAGGCGCTGAAGTCTCGCCCCGCCGCGCACCTCGAAGCGAAGCCTTTCTCCAACGTGAATTTGATGCTGGCCAAGCAGCAACCGGCAGCAGCAGCGACCAGCGCGTCGACACCGACGCAACTCTATTCCTACAACTGGAGCGGTGTCGCCAACGTCAACAACCTCAAGAAGTGGAACAACAACCAATCTTTCAACTACGTCCAGTCGATTTGGAATGTGCCGGCCGCTCAGCCGCCTTTCAATGCTTGCACGAACCTTATCACCGGCAACCCCCCCTCCGCCCCCGGGTTCTATCAGGCAACCTGGAACGGCATCGACGGCGTCACCGCCGGCGACGTGCTCCAAGGTGGCAGCTTGGGCTATGCGGATTGTGGCGGACCGGCTGACACTGGTTATATAGGATGGGTGGAGTGGTACCCAAGCTACCCGATCCTCCAACTCGATTGCAGTACCAACGTCGCCTGTGTGGTCAACGCGGGTGACGATTTTTATGTCGTCACCATAGGCGCAAACTCCCTTAAACAGTATGTGTTTGTTGAAGACATTACCCAAGGTTGGGGTGGCCTGTTCGAGCTTGATTATGTTTCAGGGCCGTCTCTGGTCGGGAGCAGCGTAGAGCAGATTGTGGAGCGACCTGGTTTTGATTGTGACAACAACTTGTGTCTGGCTGCCCTGAACAACTTCATCGACGAATTTGTCGTCGACGCTTTCGCCCTGAACGGCAGAGGCACGTCGTACTATCCCGGTTCGCAGACGACGGAGACTTGGATCGTTGACATGATTGATGACGGTGCCACTCAAATCATCTCGTCGGTAGATGGCCAGGGCAGCCATGGGATCCAAGGTTTGGAAAGCCTTTGGTTAGAGAGCGAGGGCTGCGCCTATACTGGCGGCTGCACGCCAATAGACCCACTGCCGTAGCTCAGGGCAGCTAAGGAGAGCAACGTAGTTGTAGCCTTTGGTTCAAGGGCGTCAACTGCGCGCCGAATATGTAGGGTGCTACCTATTAGCGCCACTGCCGTCCGACTCTTGTCCGCGCCTCAAGGCCTGCCAGGTTGGTAGGCCTTTTTTTCAGCGTGCCAAATCACGCCGTGAGGGGTTAGTGGCCGGTTTACGAAATGAGTCTAGAATGACTGACATGAAGAAACGTTTTTCGATCGTAAGTGCGGTGGTGATCGTGCTTGGGTTTTGCCTGGTTGGGTGGGCGCGGGCTCAGGAGTATGAGGGGCCGATGTCAGCATTGCGGTTTGTGGTCGTGCGCGACTACAACGGCAAGCCGGTGAGGGATGCGGCGGTGGTACTGCATCCGGTGGATCGGAAGGGAAAGCAGTCGCGCGGTGGCATGGAGTTGAAGACGGACAGCGATGGGCGGACGAATATTGACGGGATTCCGTATGGTCCGCTGCGGGTGCAAGTGTTGGCGCCGGGTTTCCAGACTTTTGGGGAAGACTA
>Ga0208827_1000084_pt1 | contig 87238 bp, 72 predicted proteins | sample Sb_taG_5_FD_187709 | JGI IMG/M metagenome (GOLD analysis project Ga0208827, IMG submission 187709) | Peat soil microbial communities from Weissenstadt, Germany - Sb_50d_8_FC metaG (SPAdes) (version 2) | ecosystem: Environmental > Terrestrial > Soil > Wetlands > Peat | place: Germany... | reverse complement strand
CTGCTTTCCCGATGATCAGCACGAAGGCCAACGCCGTCAGTGATCCCACCCCCGGATGCGTCTTCAACCGTCGCGCCGCAGGACACTTCTCCACTTCCACATCAATCGCCTGCGTCAGTTTGGCGATCGTCGGGTTCATTCGGTCCAGCAACTCCAGCAGGTCGCGCCGGCGGTGGCTCGCCCACGGGGCCAACCGGAACCCCTCCAGTTGCTCCCGTCCCGCTTCCCGCCACAACCGCTTCTTCGAGCGTAGGCCCTCGTTCAGCGCCACGGCTTGTAGTTGGTTCATGATCCGCGTGCGCGCCTGCACCATCCGGTGACGATGCCACAACAGTTGCCGCAGATCGCGATTTTCCCAACTCGCTACCCAGATCTGGGGAAAGCGATCTTCCAGCAGCAATTGCAGAATCAGTTGCGCATCCTGGCGATCCGTCTTCTGCTTGCGTACTCGCCTCGCACTGATCTCGGTGGCGTCTCCCATCCACAGCTCCAACTGCAACTCGGAGAGCAATCGTTCCAACCAGCGCGCATGCCCGCTCGCTTCCATCCCCACACGCACCTTCATCCCCTGTGCCGCCAGCTCACGGTAAAACTTCTCCGCTTCCTCGCGGTGCTGCAGTCGCCGCTCTTGCAGTTCCCCAGTTTCGGTATCCACAAAAGCAATTTGTTGGAAGCTCGGGTGGTAATCGCATCCTATAATGATCATTGTTCGGCTCCTCTCTCCCGAGCGCTCTTGGTTGGTTGGTAGCCACCAAAGTTTACTCGGGTCTAGGAGCCGACTTTTCTCATGGAATCAATTTCACTAATGACCCGGTTGTCGGTGAGATGGCGGCGCCGCGATAGGACCGTCCCTTTTGCAACGAAGTTCACACTAGTATTCAAGATAACTCCAGGGCTCGTTAGTGGAGTGAACTGGCCTTGGTCTTAACCTTCGACAGCAACGGTGGCGGCAGTTCTGCGTAGCCGTCCTCTAACGCAATTCGCTGGCCATCGGTAAATATCCAGTTCAGCAGGTCAACCAGGGCAGCGGCGCGTCGAGGATCGGATGAAGTGGTGCGCAGGTACAGCCAGGTGAAACTGGTGATGGGGAACGCATCGGCACCGGGGGCATTGCTCAACGAAGCTGAGAACTTGTCCCACGCCGGCGCTTCTACCGCGTGGCAGGCGGCCTTGATTGTTTCCGGCGAAGCCTTGACATACTTCCCGGCTGCATTTTGTACCATGCCATTTGGGATGTTGGCCTTGACTGCATACTGAGCCTCCACGTACCCAATCGAGCCCGTCTCGCTTTTCACTTTGTCGGCCATATCGGAACTGCGTTCGGCGGGCGCTCCCACGGGCCAATTGGGAGAGGGACTAGTCCCGATCTGTGTGCGGAACTTGGAACTGGTCTTGGAAAGAAACTCGCTGAAAACGTAATTCGAGCCTTTGCCCGCTGGCCGGTAAATCACTTTGATGGGCAGACTCGGTAAAGATGCGTCTGGGTTGAGCTTCGCAATCTGGGAGGCATTCCATGTCTTTACCTGCCCGAGAAAAATGTCGGCCAGTAACTCTCCGGAGAAGCGAAGTTCAGTATGAACTCCGGGCAGGTTGTAGATCGGAACGATGCCGATCAACACGGCCGGCAGTTCGATCAAGTTCCCTTCCTTGCGTTCCGCGGCTGTAAGTTGGGCCTCGCCAGCACCAAAGTCGCCGCTGCCCTTGGAGATCTGCTTTATGCCCTCGCTGGTGCCGAGCGGAACGTACTTCATCTGGATCCCAGAGGTGCGCTTGTTGTACTCTTGCGCCCACTTGTTGTAGAGCGGGGCGGGAACACTGGATCCAGACCCGACCAGAACAATGGCTTCTTGAGCAAAGCCAAGCGGGTGACACAAACCGATCACAACGACCAACGTAAGCCATACCAGCAAAACGCTGGATCGGCCGGAACTTCTCTTTGAGGCCATTGGTGTAGAGAATTTTGCTTTGGTTTTCATCGCGGGGCCCCCAACCTTGTTGGCCACTAGTAGGAAACCGTCACCCCACGCGGCGCGGCGCAAGGATAGAAAAGACGGCGCAAGACTACTCCTTTTTTGCGCCATTGTGTTGGAAATAATTTTTGCTGCCCTGTACCTCTCTTCGAGTACGGCACCGAACACCCACGACAATCGACGGACGATCGCACCTCAAGCAGGGCCGGGCGATGTCGTGACTCGATGAGTAGAGAGACTGTCAGTGCTGTAAACAGGCGTTCTCACCAGCTTGCGCCGTTTGTTCGCCAGACAGGCGAAAGGAAAGCGCAAACTTATGCTAACGCGATATAGCGTCAACCATGCCTAGCCTGTGTGCAAGTTCATGCACATCGACAAAGCCTGTCCCCGTCATGTTTCCTTCGCCGCCACAGTCGAACAGCAGTACAATTGGGCCGTAAATTCTTTCGCCTCCCCGAAGAGGCGCCCCCGCCCGTTGAGACGCACACCCCCCGAGGCGAAGGGCCAATTTCCTTACAGTTACGTTTGTCCGTCCGACACTCACAAGTGGGGGTTCATACCCCTACTAACCATTGGTTGAATGTGAAAAGGAGGATAGTATGCAAGTCAATCCAAAGATACGCCAGAAATCCAGAAGTTTTGCGTTGCTCACCGCGATGACCTTGTTCGCCGTGCTGGCGATCACGGTTCAGGGGCAATCTCAGAAAATCACTACGTTTAGCGTTCCGGGCGCAGGCACAGGCGCCGGCCAAGGCACCTACGCCGTCGGCGTCAATGTGGGGGGCTCTATCGTAGGACAATACACTGACGCGAACAACGTGTCCCACGGCTTCCTGCGCAAGCCCAACGGCACCTTCAAGAAGTTTGACCCAACGGGGTCCACGAGTACCTTCGCCTTCGCGCTCAACCAGAATGGAGTGATCGCGGGATGGTACTACGACGCGAACAACGTGATTCACGGCTTCCTGCGCGCTGCCGACGGAGCCATCACGTCGTTCGACGCTCCGGGCGCGGGCACAGGCGCCAACCAAGGCACGATCGCCGGGGACATCAACGACCTCGGGGTGATCGCGGGTCAATACATTGACGCGAACAACGTGTATCATGGCTTTCTGCTTAATCCCGACGGCAACTTCACCGCCTTCGACGCTCCGGGCGCGGGCACAGGCGCCAACCAAGGCACCTTCCCCAATTTCTTCTCTTGCCTCACCGATTTGGGGGCGAGCACCGGATACTACGTTGACGCGAACAACGTGTATCACGGCTTCGTGCTCAATCCCGACGGCAGCATCACCACGTTCGAGGCTCCGTTCGCAGGCACAGGCGCCGGCCAAGGCACCTCCGGCGAGAGCATCAACCGCGAGGGAGCGAGCGCGGGATACTACGTTGACGAAAACAACGTGAATCATGGCTTCCTGCTCAATCCCGACGGCAGCATCATTACGATTGACGTTCGGCGTGCGGGCACAGGCGCCAACCAAGGCACCATTGCCGAAGGCAACAACGCGGAGGGGGTGATCGTGGGTCAATACGTTGGCGCGAACAACGTGAATCACGGCTTCGTGCGCGCTACCGACGGTAAGATAACCACCTTCAATGCTCCCGGCGCAGGTACGGGCGCAGGCCAAGGCACGATCCCGTTGACCAACAACCGCAAGGGGGCAATCGCGGGATGGTTCATTGACGCGAACAACGTGTATCACGGCTTCCTGCGGAACCCGTAGAACGAATCGCAACCAATACTATGCCGCCCGATGTCTGGGCGGCTTCTCTTGTGCATCACGCGGAAGTGGGTGCGCGGTAACTTCTGTTATCAGGCGTTTACGCTCAAAACCCCGTTCATCCGGTCAGTGAGCGTAATCGCGATGTTTCGCCAACCATCCTTTTGAGATCGCGCCAACCCCACGGCGTTCATTGACTTGCCGGGTTCACCGACGTAAGATTTGCCCCTGATGCTCGGCCAAACCATCTCGCACTACCGCAGCGACAAGAAAAGGTTGGCGCGTTTATGGTCCGATGATTTGGTCGTCACCAATGCGCTGAACAAGCTCGTACATTCGATTTTTGCGCTCTCCGAGGAAAAGCATTGTTCACGCCACATCCCAATTTGAGCGATGAAGTGAATCGCAACATGATCAGGTCGGAAATCGAGGGTGGTGTGTTCCTCGATCGGTTACAACTGCACAGCGTGCTGCTGATCCAAACGCAACATCGTTGCTACACGGCAGTGATGCTGGGAGGAAGCCAAGCGTTAATTTCGGGTCATCCTAAATACTGCCCAGAACCGACCTTGGTCGCCATCGCAGGATCAACTTGGGGCGGTTCCATGCTGAAACGGCGTTTTGTCGGTCGTGGAATGCACTTGGAGTTTTGTCATCCGGAATATTCCACCCCCATTGTCACGTCTCGCGTGCAGGAAATCCGGGAGTGTGCAGAGAGCGCGCCTGTCCTGGATCAGACCGCGCAGCCTATGGTCGCGCACGAGGCGGTTCACTGATCGGCCAAAACATCTCGCACTACCGCATCGTCGAGAAGCTGGGCGGCGGCGGCATGGGTGTGGTCTACAAGGCCGAGGACACTGAGCTTGGCCGCTTTGTCGCATTGAAGTTTCTGCCCGAGGACGTAGCTCAAGACCCGCAATCTCTCGAACGCTTCCGCCGGGAAGCACGCGCCGCTTCCGCCCTGAACCACCCCAACATCTGCACGATCTACGAGATCGGCAAACACGATGGGCAAGCGTTCATCGCCATGGAGTTCTTGGACGGGTTGACGCTGAAGCATCGCATCGCTGGCCGACCGTTGGAAACCGAATTGATTCTGTCGCTGGCCATCGAGATTGCGGACGCACTGGATGCTGCTCACTCCGAAGGCATAGTCCACCGCGACATCAAACCTGCGAACATCTTTGTGACCAAGCGCGGTCACGCCAAGATTCTCGACTTCGGACTGGCGAAAGTGACGCCCATTGGCCGCAGAGTGATCGAAGCGGCAGGAGCAACGGCCCAAGAGACGGCGATGAGCGAGGAGCACCTGACCAGTCCCGGCGCTACTCTCGGCACTGTGGCCTACATGTCGCCGGAGCAAGTACGGGCTAAAGAGTTGGACTCACGCACCGATTTGTTCTCTTTTGGAGCAGTCCTCTACGAAATGGCGACCGGTGCGTTGCCGTTCCGCGGGGAGAGTTCAGGGGTCATCTTCAAAGCGATATTAGACTTTGCTCCGACTCCTCCGATCCGTTTCAATCCCGACCTCCCAGCCGAACTGGAACACATCATCAACAAAGCGATGGAGAAAGATCGCGACTTGCGCTATCAGGTTGCGTCAGAGATGCGGGCTGACCTAAAGCGGCTGAAACGGGAAACGGAATCGCGGCACGGCGTACCAGCTAGTTCTGGCACGGTGATGGCAGCGCAGGAGGTTGGGTTTCCGGCGGCGGTAGCGGCTCCGCCACCACCAGCCTCGGGCTCGGCTCCTGCCGTCATTACGTCATCTTCATCGGCTGGCGCGAAGGTCGCCGAAGTTCCTGTAGCGGGTAGGAAACTCTGGAAGGTTCTGGTTCCCGCCGCCGTCATCCTTCTTGCTGCTGCAATCGGGGGAGCGTTCTACTTGCGGTCGCGCTCTGCGACACCAGCGACGAAGGCAACGCCGCTGACGGAGAAAGACACCATTGTCCTTGCTGACTTCGACAACAAGACAGGCGACACCGTCTTTGACGACGCGCTGAAGCAGGCGCTGGCAGTGGAACTGGAGCAGTCTCCTTTCTTGAATGTTCTCTCCGACAGAAAGGTCAGCGAGACCTTGCGGATGATGGGCCGTCCCACGAATGAGCGCATCACGGTGGATGTGGGCCGGGAACTTTGCCTGCGAACGGGAAGCAAGGCTCTGCTGGGCGGAGAAATATCGAGTTTGGGTAGCCATTACTTATTAGCCGTGAACGCGGTGGCATGTAACAGCGGGGACACCCTGGCCAAAGAACAGGTTGATGCTCCGAGCAAGGAAGATGTTCTGAAGGCCTTAAGCCGAGCCGCATCTAGTCTTCGTGTCAAGCTGGGTGAATCGCTGCCCTCAGTGCAGAAATTTGATGTTCCCGTTGAGGCCACGACATCCTCTCTCGAAGCCCTGAAGACCTACAGTATGGCTATTACAATAGGGCGCGAAAAAGGGGATGCTCCAAGTATGCCATTTCTGAAGCGAGCAATCGAACTTGATCCCAATTTCCCCATGGCGTATGCCGGCTTGGCTATTAGCTACATCAACCTTGGCCAACCGTCGCTCGCCCTGGAATATGCAACCAAGGCCTATGGATTGCGTGACCGGGTCACGGAGCGGGAAAAGCTGCGCATCTCGGCGGATTATTTTCGTGCCACGGGAGAAGTGGAGAAAGAGTCGCAGACCTACGAACTGTGGATTGCGAATTATCCGCGCGACTCCGTTCCTCATAGCAATTTGAGCGCGAATTACGCGTTCATAGGACAGCAAGAAAAATCTCTCGCAGAACAGCAGGAGGCACTGCGGCTTGAACCTGGAGATGTTCTCAATTATGCCAATCTGGGTGAGGCATACCTTTTTTTGAACAGGCTGGATGAAGCCAAGGCGAAGTTCGATCAGGCGTTCGCGCGCAAATTGGACGGCGGATTCCTGCGACTGACCACGTACTATCTTGCGTTTCTGCGAGGAGATTCCGCGCAGATGGAACAGCAGGTGGCTTGGGGTGCGGGCAAGCCCGGAGACGAAGACGTTCTGCTCTCCGCGCAATCCGATACCGAGGCCTGCTACGGACGGCTGAGCAAGGCGCGAGACTTTTCTCGCCGGGCCGTGGACTCGGCCGTTCGCGCGGACTCCAAAGAGACGGCCGCTCTGTGGCAGGTGAATGCCGCGCTGCGCGAGGCGGAATTGGGCGACACCTACTCTGCGAAGCAAGGCGTCACGGCGGCTTTGGCGCTGTCTTCGGGGCGGGACGTGAAAGTGCTGGCAGCGCTCGCGCTGGCGCGAATTGGCGATGCTCCCCGAGCAACAACACTGGTCGGGGAATTGGAGAAAAGCTACGCATCGAATACCCTGCTGAAGCTCTACTGGCTGCCGACCATCAACGCCGCCATCGAATTCAGCAAAGGCAATTCATCGCAAGCTCTGGTGGTCCTGGAAGCCGCCGCGCCTTACGAACTGGGAGAACCGCCGCCGCTGCAGCCGGGCCCGCTGTACCCCGCTTATTTTCGCGGCCAAGCCTACCTGCTGGCACGTAACGGAACTGCCGCAGCCGCTGAGTTCCAGAAGCTGCTGGATCACAGAGGCATCGTGCTGAACTTTGTTACGGGATCGTTGGCGCATCTCCAACTCGGTCGTGCTTACGCTATGGCAGGTGATGCCGCCAAAGCGAAGAGTGCATACCAAGATTTCCTCACCCTCTGGAAAGACGCCGACCCCGACATCCCCATCCTGAAAGAAGCCAAGGCCGAGTATGCGAAGCTGCAGTAGCTGGAGAAAGTCCTGCCGAGAGGCACGAATCTTTCTTTCATGCAGCGCGACGCCCATTTGCAGAGTCTTGGACGGAACATGGGAAGGCTGGAAGGCCGCTGGCGAAGACGACTTGAGATTGAGGCGAGGGAGTGTGAGCACGCTGAGCAGAGAGCACGGCCAGCGCAGCAGACACTAGAAACGGGCGCTGAGGCGACGGAGAAGACTCCGACAATGGGAGTTGCTGAAATGAGCCGGCAAGCTCCAGGCGGAGAAAACGTCGAAGCAAATGCAAGCAATAGATCGGTCGTTGAACCAGCTGCTAGTGGGAAGATTAGAAAACCCGGTCGCAAACCAAGACTAGGTCAAGCTTTTGTCATTCGTGCCGGTACGCTGTGGCAAAAGGCGATCTCTGACAGTCCTGCCAAGGTATCGAATGATCAATTGCGCCAGGTGGCTGCTTCGCTGGATGCTGATGGCTATTTGCCACCCGGTGAGTACCTCGAAGGCGAATGCGCAATAGAACTGAAGGCTTTCAATAGTCGCAACTCGAATTCAAAATTCGGCCCGATTAAGACGTGGTCTGAGTTAGTTTCCCGGGGAGACAAAGATCTTCTGCGAGGAATGCGCCGTCTCCTGTCCCGTTGTGCCAAGAAACTTGACGGTCGTCCGCTGTCCGGGAATTAATTCCGGACAAAAAATCTCGTCTCGCCCGAGCTAGCCTTGTAGCCCTGCATTCAACAACCCCAAATGTCCGCCCTTTCTTCCGCGGACAACGAACCCATTGCCAGAAATGGATGGATTCAGGTTAGCTGGACCGGACAGCGATTTCGCGGAGGTAGGACTTTGCAGAATACAGAAAACACGCTAGCGGAGCGTCCAGTTGCAAATTCCGAGGCCGCGAAGACGTATGAGTTTGTCGACAGCAGGGGACTTGCCTTGCGATGGAATCTCCCCGAGTCGTGGATCCGTGACCAAGTGCGCGCTCGGTCCGCTGATCCTCTTCCTCATATTCGATTTGGAAAGTACGTCCGCTTTCGCTGGGGAAGCCCAGAACTGGAGGCTTGGGCAGAACGGCGTATAGTATCGAGCAGCAATAGGGTAGTGGGACGGGCTCTCGGAAAGGAGAGCACATGAAGGGAACCCGTCACCAAGAAGGTTATTTGTATCGCAAGGGAAGTCTCTGGCTGCTTCGATACTACGACTCCGAATTTGCCGCGGATGGATCGGTTCGACGAGTCCAGAAAACCAAGAAACTAGCTGAGGTCGGACCGGAGTGTCCGAACAAAACTGCAGCGAGAGATCTCGCGAGGGAGTTCCTGGAAACAATCAACCACGCGAGGAAAACGCCCGAAAGCACGATGACGCTGACTCGATTTATCGAGGACCTTTACCTTCCGTTTGTGGAAGAGCGCAAACGAATTAGTACCTTCCATGGATACCGCAATATGTGGAAGCTGTACCTCAAGCCGTGCGGTGAAATTACGCTCCGTGACTTCAGAACCGCTGACGGCGAGCGCATCCTTGAATCGATCGCCAAGGAGGGCAAGCTAACGTCTACCACTTTGGCGCATATCAAAGCATTCCTTTCGGGGGGCTTTCGGTATGCCAAACGGAAGGGTGTCATCAATTCGGAGAACCCGATGCGAGATGTGGTTCTGCCGCTGGGCAAACCTCCCGGGGAGACGCACGCCTACTCTCTCGAGGAGATCACGCAGATGCTAAATGTGCTGCCAGAACCGGCCGCTACGATTGTGGCTGCGGCGGCTTTCACCGGGGCGCGAAAGAGCGAAGTGCGAGGCTTTCTCTGGGAGAATTACGACGGGGAGCAGATATATATTTCCCAGTCCTTCTGGAGAGGCCACGCGCTAGAGCCAAAGACTCGAAAGAGTAAGGCTCCAGTTCCGGTGGTTGCGCAACTTGCGCAGCGCCTGGAATTGCACCGATCCCTGTCCGGCAATCCCGCGAACGGTTTCATGTTCCCGAGTCCAGCGGGGAAGCCGGTCAACATGGATGCTCTGGCAAGAGATGTCGTCGTGCCGCTCGCAACGAAAGCAGGAGTCCAGTGGCACGGTTGGCATGCCTTTCGTCGCGGGCTTGCAACAAATCTGTACCGGCTAGGCGTATCCGACAAGACGATTCAAAGGATCTTGCGGCACGCGAATGTCGGGGTAACGCAGGCCTGCTACATCAAAACCGCGGACTCGGATGCCACGGCAGCGATGCAGCAATTTGAACGATCTCTCAAATATGCACCTAGTATGCACCTCTTGGGTGCCGAGAGATCGCGGGTTATGTAGTCGAATCGAAAGATCGCACGAGGTAAACGCTTATGTCTACGGGAGATAAAACATCTGGCGGAGAGGGAGGGATTCGAACCCTCGATACAGGTGTTAGCCCGTATAACGGTTTAGCAAACCGCCGCCTTCAGCCTCTCGGCCACCTCTCCGGCGTGCGCTATCAATAGTTTACCATGTGCCCTAGTTCGACTGTCTCTCGTTTGTCTCACGTGAGCTTGGCGTTCTGATTGTGGTCTTTGAGGTGCTGGCCGTGCTGGTGCTCCGGGCACATTACACCATGGACGTCTTCACCGGCCTTGTGACCGGGCTGTGCGCTGCGCACATAGGTAGCCGTATTTCCGGTCAAGACGAGGCAAGCGAATTTCCCGACATTCGGCCGTAATTTGCACCCACCCGAGATTGCCCTGTCCACGTGTTTGCCCCTAGCTGGGGTTACTTCTCGATGATCGCCTGGTAGGCAGACTCCATCTTCGCCCATACGTTCAGATGATGTGAGGGAGCATCCGACCACGCGCCGCGGTCATTCTTGCCGCCGTCGTCGGTACGCCCGCGCGGCACCGCCTTCTCAATCGCGGTGCAGAGGGGCGGCGCTGCCGAGCGTGATGGTAACCGTATTCGGGTAATAGTGGGCGAGGATTTCGCGGAAGTCCGCGCCCGCTTCGGCCATCGCCTTGGCCCGTGGTAGGCCATTATGCGCGACCGGACATTCTCCAACTACACGTGGACGAGCGGCCAAAGCGTCCTGTAACCACGCACTCCGGCGATACGACGAGCGAAGAAAAACCGTCCGTTCGAACTAGCCGCAGCGCCGTTCCAAGAGCAGGCAAATGACCCTAACGATTACTGCCATCTGGCCGCAGCCCCTTAATCGGATTGTAGAAGAGTAGCCCGTCATTCGGGAACAATCGCGAGGGTGTAAGCAATGGCGACCCCGTAGCGATTCATCGTCTACTGGTAGGCCTTCTGAGGCCGTGATCTTCCTCAGCCTACATCTGATTAAAGACCTTGGCCGAACGCGGCAAGCGTGGTGGCGGTTTCAGCATCGCCTTGAGTGGCCACTAGCTCCTCCCGAAGGTCGCCGTTGGCGGGGACTTCGAGAACCGCCAGAGCCGCAATCTTACCCACGATCAGCAGCGAAGGCGAGGGGAGCAACGGCATGTTGTGCAACTGTTCGATCGTGGTGAGATGAAGCTGCTGCTCCGCAGTCGATGCCTTGGTAACCACCAGGCAAGGTGTGTCGCGGCGCAATCCGGCACGGCGAAGCCGAGTCGCTAGCTGCTGATAATCTGTTCCGGGCATGTACACGACGATGGTTGTATCTGGGGCTGCGAGGCCACTCCAGTCCGGCTCGGGAGCCCCGGGAACACGATGAGCGTTGACGAACACAACCCGCGCAGCCATACGCCTGTCAGTTAGTGAAACTTGGGCAATGGCCGCAGCTCCGAGCGCAGCCGTGATTCCAGGCACGACTTCGGTCTCGATTCCTGCCCGTCGCAGATGCTCGATCTCTTCCCCTGCTCGGCCGAAAATAAGGGGATCCCCGGCCTTGAGTCTCACTACACGGTTTCCCGCGGAGGCGAAGCTCACGAGCATGGCATTGATCTGTTCCTGAGTGATGGCTCTGCTCCCACATCGCTTGCCTACGTTCACAACCATTACTCTGCTCGGAATGAGTTCCAGAATCTGGGAAGAAACGAGCGCATCGTGGAGCACCACGTCGGCTTGGCGAAGCGCGCGCAATGCGCGGAGCGCCAAGAGGTCGGGATCGCCGGGACCGGCACCAACGAGATAGACTTTGCCCTTCATTTCACCGGCACCTCCGTTGCCTTGGGGATATCAGGTGATCGGCCGCATGTCTTTGCATGATGTTCCAAACCCTTGCTTCGCAAATTCCGAAACGATTCGAAGGCCGCCGCGCTTGCCTGCTCGTGCAGCATCCTTCTCCGCGTGTCTGGATCGAGGTCCGGCTCCGAAAACAGACGGCGACGCAGTTCGCCCAGTTCCTTCACCCAGGAGAAATATTCCGGCCCGAATTGCTGTTCCAGTTCTAGTCGGAGTCGCTGTGCCAGGGCCGGACTGTTCCTTGCGGTGGAGATTGCAAGTTGCAGCGGACCCCGGCGCACTACCGAGGCGGCATAGCAATTGCAGTGCTCGACATCGTCTACCGCGTTACAGAGTGTGTTCCTTGCCTCCGCCTCCGCATAGACTTTGGCGTTGGTCGAACTGCCTGCGGCCGCGACTACCAGGAATGCATCGCGCAGATCTCCGGTTTCGTAATGCCGACTCTCCCATTGCACGCGCCCTGTGCCTGCCCATGCGGCGATCGCATCTGTCACCTCGGGAGCAATCACCTTGACCTGGGCGCCGGTTCCGAGTAGGTTTCGGATTTTAGCTTCAGCCATCTCGTTGCCGCCGATCACCACACAATTTCGTCGGCGCAGATTCAGGAACAGTGGATACGTCGTGTCATTGTTCATAGCTGGTTCTTCCAGACCGCTCGCATGCACACCTTCGCGATTGACAATCATTCTCTGGCTGTCTTCGCCCTCTTTTTCTGTTGGAGAATTTGACCGCTCTTTTCTGCCGCTTCCTGCACCAGAAATCCCATTTTCGGGTGGGCACATTCCATGTCCACATTAAGGCCGCGGCTGCGTAGTTCCTCCGACGTCAATGGTCCGATCGAGGCAATGACTACCTGGGCTAGCGCGTCATGCAATGCACTTGCGCATGCCATGCTTTCGGCAACCTGGAATAAATGACGTATCTGGATTGATGAAGCGACGAGCAGCGCGTGGACCTCGCCGCGTATGATCGATGTGACCACTGCTTGCAGAGGCCCGGTATCTTCCGGCAGAGCCCACTGGTAAACGCACACGGGGAACACTCGTGCACCACGCTGTTCCAGGCCGGCTAACAATTCTGGATTGGAGACGCCGTATTCCTGAACGGCGATGCGGCATCCCTGCAACGGAGATGTGTCTTTCCTTTCGTCCAGCATGCGGAGTAGATCACGCCACGTATTTGGCTCTGGAACCGACAGGCTAACCCGAACCGCCATCTCTCTGAGGGCAGCGACCGGCTTGGGACCGCGAGCGACGATCGTAACTTGGTTTAGCAAGTTGGCGAGTTGCGACTGCGGACAGATGCTCTCCACCACCCGCGCTAGTGCTCGCACTCCTACACCAGTCATGAAAATGACAATGTCTATATGGCCGTCCCTCAACTTATGGACAAATTCAAGAGCTTCCTGGTTCGATTCCAGGGCGACCTCTCTCACCGACGGGGCCACGACCGGGTCGCCGCCGGGACCCATCGTGAAGTCTCAGGGATGGTGCTACTGATCGCCGCGGACTCTCCACCAATCCAACTTTTCGAACTCGGCCATCTTTTCGGCCCCGTGTTGCGCATACCAGTCTCGCCAAGCCGATGCATCGGCAGGCAGAGCTGCGTCAGTGACCTCATGCAACGCGAGGAGCGTCCAGTTGCGCACTTGCGGGGTAATTTGGGGATCTGCGGCTAGCTCTATCAGTTTGGGCACCATTCGCATGCGCTGTTTGCGCATGAAATTGCCGCAGTCGGATACGTTGCAGCCCGCGCGATCGCGGACCGCGTCGGATGGGTCGTGCGTAAAGGAGTCGAAGAGCTGGTCCAGAGCTTCATCGGTGCCAAGGTAGCGCATGCCTTCGACGGCCCACTGGCGTACCTGCGGGCTGGGGTCATTTTTGGCGTAGTCCACCAGGACGGGATAAATGCGATCGTAGCCCACGCCGCGGCCGGCCAGCATTCCCATGGCGTACACGCTGTAGGCGCGATGCGCGGGGTCGGCTTGCGCCTGTGCGATGAGGGCGTCCGCCGAAGCGTCAGTTTTCGGCACTCCGTTGATTGCCAGGTTGAGATCTGCGTTGGCGTAGCGAACGCGCAGGTCGGTGGAGAATTGAGAGCGCCTCTCCAAGTCGTTCATGTGTGTGGTGCGCTGGAGATCGTGCCAGACGCCAATATTCTGCTCGAACAAGTCGAGCGCGCCGGTATCGTGATGAATTGCCCGGTCCAGCAATTCTTCCGCCTGCGCCTGTTCGGGGAGCGTTTGCAGATGTTGCAGATCCAGATGTTGCAGATCAATGTCTGTGAGCGGCGAGTGAGCCACCTGGTACGGGGAAGATTTGGCCGGTGCAGGAACCTTGGATACACGGCTGGGCTTGCCGTAACCCCGAGAGAAGAAACGGTAGCCGACGAAACTCGTCCAGGCGAGAAAGAGCGCGATCCCCACCGCGATCGCGGCCGGACTATTGCGGCGAAAGGCTGGGAGAGATCTTGATGGCGCTTGTCCACGTTGCGGCGGCGGACCATAGCCGCCGAGAACAGTGTCGACAGCGACGTGAGTGTCGAGTTTGAGGCCGGCGAGCTTCTCCAGTTGGGCGGCGACCCAGCGCGCCTCCTGACGGTTGTCGATCATGTCGGCAAGCGTCGCCTTCTCTCCATTCCTCATCTGCAAGCGAAGAGAGTAAGAAGCTGGTGTCCCTGGTTGCTGCGCCTTGGTGACGGGCAATATCTGAGTAATGTCGGAGAAGCGAAATTCACGTGCCCCTCCGATGCCGAGCAGAGCCCGACGGCGGACAATCCTGCCGTTGTCCACCTGGATGCGGAATGAGACCAGCGTCGAATGAATAAGTCCGTAGATCAGCAGAAGCTCAGCCAGTCCGAACACCACGGTGAAGAACAATGGAGCTTTGGAATGTGCGAGGAAATAGACGATGGCCGTCCACACGGCGGTGAAGAAGATCAAAACCAGGACCTGGGACGGGTTGCGAAACGCCGGGAAAAAGAATTCGGTGCTGCCGTCCATCCCGAGCGAGACTACAACTTTCGGATTCTGCGGAGCGGCCACGTCGGAGGCATCGGATTGGAAGGCAGGGGGAGCGGTTGCGCCTTGCGCGTCGCTCAGAAAGATTGGCGTCGGCTCTGCGGCTGAAGCCGACGATGGCGTCAGACGGAAAACCGGGACTTCGAAATCATCGTAATAATTCACGCCGGGGACATCGGCCTGGGCGTGCAAGAGCCAGAGCACCTGATCGTTCGGATCGTCATGATTCGACTCGTAGGCGTCGCTCGGGATACTGAATTCCACTGGGATTACAGCGTCACCCATGAGTCCGTGTGCGAGCGATGCCTGCGGCACATTCTTGTCAGCTTGCCAGAGAACGCTCTGCAGGGTGGAACGATTTTTCCCCCCGCCCGTGATGACTTGACGCACGCAGGAAAGACTCAGGTCGATGCCATGTCTGGCATCGGTATTGAAGAGCAAGTGAATCGTGCCCTTCAGCGTACGACCGGGCGAAAAGGGCAGCGAGGCGAACTCGAAATAGGTTTGGCCAAAGCGTTTCCGCCGGATGCTGGCCCGTATGGCCGCGCCCGCCAGAATGACTCCAACCACACAGAACGCAAGCGGGAAGAATGCTTTGGGGTCGGAGGTCCGCAAGAGTTGAGGCACGACCGAGACCGCGAGTGTGAACGCAATCCCATTCGCAAAAATCGCCGCCGCCCAAAGGCCGAAGATGTTGTTGCGGTTCTTGCTTTCCGCTCGGCTCGCCGCCCAGTCCTTCCGCCATAGCCATGGAGACTGGGGATTGGACACCTCGGCTGCCGCTTGCTCTTTTAATTTGCGGCTGCCATAAATTCCGGCGTAAATGACCCCGCCGCCAATGAGAACGAAGATCGCGCTGATGAGCACTCCCACCCAGCGATTCCCATGGACGTGGCCGGGAGCACCGAAGAGAAAGCCGCTTGCGAAAGCGAGTCCAAAGGCCACAAAAATCAGGCCAAGAACAATGGGGAAGATCTGGGCGCCTTTGGATGGTCTGGTCACAGCGGAATTATAGATTTGCCCTAGATGGGAACCGAGCAGGATAGCAACATCTTTATTACGCCAGTCACAGCATCCTGGGTAGTCGGCAATCGGGAATCATTGCCGTGAGCAGCGGAGCCGGATCAGTATCTCTTGACCTCGACCGAACCGGTCTCGAACCAGCTGTCTCACGGCTTCCTGCGACCCAGGGCTCTCCTGAGGCGTCCCAAAATCCCCGCAGAGGGTTCGGGCACTCCTGGCCCATCTGCTCCCTCATTTTTGCTGGTCGCGGTCGGTAGGGGCTCCCGCAACGCCTTTTGGATTTGAGGAGTTACAGTCCGCAGTCGGATTCGTGACAAAACCCTCCGAATTACACTCAAACGAAGCGGGCGTTGGGGCTGGAGTTCGAGCACTCGTTAAACACGCTCTGATTCAAGCCGGAGTTCAGCCAATGCCTTGGCGATGAACCAACCGCTGTTGCACATTGGTCAGCGACCAGTTCTCGATTCACTTCGGCAACGGCCAGCCGTCGCGACAGGTTTCCCCAGGTTGTAAGCCAGTACACTCAACGGCCGGAAGGCCTAAACTGACAATGGCCCTTTCGGCGATTCGCCAAGTCGGCCCAACGCTGACATCATTACCGAAGCCGCTCCTTTGGGGGTAGTCATTCATGGGCGCACAAGCCCCAACAACCTGCTTCTCTGTTGCGCTTTCTGTAGCCGTCGGAATGTTGCTGGCCAGTTGCGGCGGTGGCATGGGCACTTCCATGAAGGCGTCGGCTCCGGCCATCACGACGCAACCCGCAAACCAGAGAGTGGGGGCAGGTCAAACCGCGACGTTCTCGGTAGTAGCAACCGGGACGCCGCCCTTGAGCTATCAGTGGCAGAAGGGCACTAGCGCCATCGCGGGAGCAACATCGACCACGTATACCACGCCGCCGACGGGCCTCTCGGATAGCGGAAGTACGTTTCGGGTCGTCGTGAGCAACTCCGCCGGAACCGCGACCAGCGCCGCCGCCACGCTTACCGTCAACAGCGTTTCGGCGACAACCGACGTGTTGACCTACCACAATGACATTGCTCGCACAGGCCAGAACCTGACCGAGTCGATTCTGACTACCAGCAATGTTACCTCGGCAACTTTCGGCAAGATCGGCTTCTATCCGGTCGATGGCAGAGTAGACGCACAGCCGATGTACGCATCCAACGTCGCCGTTCCCGGCAAAGGCACGCACAATGTTCTGATCATCCCGACCGAACACGACTCTGTCTACGCCTTCGACGCAGATTCGGGCAGCATCCTCTGGCAGACGTCTATGTTGGCAGGAGGAGAGACCCCTTCCGATCCCCGCAATTGTGGGCAGGTGTCGCCTGAGATTGGCGTAACCGCGACGCCAGTCATCGATCGCACTCGTGGTCCCAATGGCGCCGTGTATGTAGTCGCAATGTCCAAGAATGGATCGACGTATCACCAGCGCCTGCACGCGCTCGATCTTGCGTTGGGAACCGAGCTCTTTGGCGGGCCAGTAGAAGTCCAGGCCAGTTATCCAGGGACGGGAGACAACACCAACGGCACGGACGTCATCTTCGACCCCGCGCAGTACAAGGAACGGGTTGGGCTGTTGCTGATGAACGGAATGGTGTACACGGGATGGGCGTCGCACTGCGATATCCAGCCCTACACGGGTTGGATCGTCGCCTACGATGCCTCCAGCTTGCTGCAGACCGGCGTGCTGAACGTGGTTCCCAACGGTGGCCAGGGAGCACTCTGGGCTTCGGGCGCTGGGCTGGCCGCCGACAACTCCGGCAATATCTACTTCCTGGATGCCAACGGCGACTTCGACACCAGCATGAATGCCAGTGGCTTTCCCAGCAATGGCGATTTCGGGAATGCGTTTATCAAGCTTTCGACTTCTGGGGGGCTCGCTGTAGCGGACTATTTCGAGATGTTCACCCAGCAACAGGAGAACAGCACGGACACGGATCTGGGTTCGGGTGGCGCGCTGGTTCTACCCGATCTTAGCGATGGGGCCGGGCAAACCGTCCATCTCGCGGTGGGGGCGGGCAAGGATACGAACATCTACCTGGTGAACCGGGATGCGATGGGCAAGTTCAATCCCAACAGCAACAACATCTACCAGGAGCTGGCAGGAGCATTGCCGGGAGGCGTTTACTCGATGCCGGCCTACTTCAATAGTACGGTCTATTACGGTGCTGTGGGCAATCCCATCAAGGCGTTCACCATTGCGAATGCAAAGTTGTCCACTGCGCCTGCTTTTCAGACCAGCAACACGTTTGCTTATCCTGGTGCAACGCCAAGCGTCTCGGCGAACGGTACCAGCAACGCGATTGTGTGGGCCGTAGAGAACACTAATCCCGCCGTGCTGCACGCCTACAGCGCAACCAACCTGAATGAGCTCTACAACAGCAACCAGGCGCCCGGCGGCCGCGATCAGTTCGGCGCGGGCAACAAGTTCATCACACCTACAATCGTTAACGGCAAGGTATTCGTGGGGACGCCGAATGGCGTGGCGGTTTTTGGGCCGCTGCCGTAGCAGGTCTTGTCTTCGATGTAGGGCTTCCGGTTTGGTGCACGTTGCCGCTTTCGCTGCACCCGGCCGCGAATTTCGCTTCCCGTCATTATGAAGCGACGGTCCTTGCGTTATGCTGAATGTTTCCTGACACCGGGACATCCTCTTTCGCATGGCGAGCCCTCAAGCCGAGTTCTCCCCGTCATCATCGAACCGGAAACTGATCCTGGCCGGCCAGATTGCCTTTTTGCCCACCGGCATTCTCACGACGCTGCTCGGCCCCATGCTGCCGATCCTGATTGCGCGCTGGGCGATGAATGACACTCAGGCCGGCAATCTGTTTCTGGTGCAATTCCTGGCGTCGTTGGTGGGCGTGCAACTCGCGGGAGTTCTCCTGACGCGCTGGGGATTCCGTCCCGCGTTTCTGTTGGGGCTCCTGTTGATGGCATGCGGAGTGGCGACTCTCTATATGGGATCGCTCGCGCTGGGGCTGGCCTCTGTGGCCGCGTACGGTTTGGGACTGGGGTTGATGATCCCGACGAACAATTTGCTGATTGCAGAGATAGGGTCCAGTTCGGGTGCGGGCCCCAGTTCGCATGATAGTTCGCAAGATAGTTCGCGTGATAGTTGGCGCGATCGTTCGAGTGACAATTCGAAAGCAAGCCCGAGTGCAAGCGCGGTGAGCCTGCTGAATTTTTTCTGGGGTGTCGGCGCGGTCTTGTGCTCGCTAATGGTGGCGTGGACGGCGGCACACCGGTTACTGCCATTCTTTCTCGGCGCGGTGGCGCTGCTCCTTGTGTTGCTGGCGTTGGCCATGCGCCATCTGCCGTTTCCGGCGGCGGCGAAAGCGTCGTCGGCGAGATCCTCGGAGTCAAAATCCGCGGAGTCAAAATCCGCGGAGTCAAAATCCGCGGCGGCGACATCCGCGGAATGCTCGGCTTCATCTTCATGGCTCGAGCTGGCCAAGAGTCCGGCGATTTGGCTTTTCGCAGCCGTCTTCTTTCTCTATCCGGGAGCGGAAACAGCAGTGGGAGGATGGATCGGCTCCTATGCCTCGCGGCTGGGATCGCGCGGGGCGGCGATGGCGTCCATGATGCCCGCATTTTTTTGGTCGGCGCTGACGGTGGGCCGGGCGTTCGCAACCGCGTTTCTACATCACTTCTCGGAGCGCCGCGTCTTGCGGGCAGGCTGTGCCGCGGGAGCGGCGGGCATCGGGCTAATGCTCTGGGCTCCGGCGCTCGCGGGAGTGATTGCCGGAGCGCTGATTACGGGACTGAGTTTCTCGACGTTGTATCCGATCACCGTGGCCCGGTTTTCCGAGCGCTTCGGAGTTGCCGCTCGCAGCATCGGCGCGCTCATGTTTTCTCTGGCGGCGGTGGGGCCGGCGGTTATTCCCTGGATGGTGGGCGTGATCTCTCATGCCACGGGGAGTCTGCGCGCCGGACTGCTGCTGCCGCTGGGCGCTACGGTGATTCTGTTTCTCATCCACCTTTTCGAGTGGTGATGCGGAATGGTTATGCGCTGTGGGCCATACTTGAAAACGGTCGGTTGCGACCCCCGTTTCTCCGTCGTCGGATTCGCGTATTTTTTGCCTGTTAACTCCGAAGGTATTAACCCGTGTTTACTACCACCCCCCCCCCTATCTATTGGAATCATAGTGTTAGGGGGAAATTCCCGCAAGAGGTAAATATCCCTTGACAGTATGTAAGCAATCTGCTACAGTTTTGGTAGTGACGGTAGGGACTGAATATGAACCGCAAACCCAAAATGCAGCGTTTTCCACTAAAAGCCTTCCAAGCACAGTTTCCCAACGATGTCGCTTGCCTCGAATGGCTCAAAAATCGTCTTTATCCTGACGGTATCTTTTGCAAGAACTGCGAGCAGATCACGAAGCATTACCGCGTGGTGAGTCGCCCGTCTTATTGCTGCGAACACTGCGGCAACCACGTGCATCCGACTGCGGACACGATCTTTCACAAGTCGCCCACACCGCTCACCACTTGGTTCTATGCGATCTATCTCATGTCGGCTACTCGTTGCGGCATCTCTGCCGCACAGATTCAGCGCGAAACTGGAGTGACGTACAAAACCGCGTGGCGCATGTTTAAGCAGATTCGTTCTATGTTGGATGATGAAAACGCTCCGCCGTTGGGCGGCAAGAATGGCCCCGGTGTCGAGATGGACGAAATGTATTTCGGCGGACGGCGCAAAGGCTTGGTTGGCCGTCCTCTGGGCGGCGATTTTAAGGACAAGAAAACTACCGTTGTCGGCATGGTAGAGCGCAAAGGCCGCGTCAGAGCCGTAGTCGCTGCGGACGTGAAAGGCTCCACTCTGCTCGGGTTGGTTAAGGAGCACGTCCTTCCCAAGAGCACAGTATTTACGGATGACTTCTGTTCTTACGATGCGATGGATCGCCATATCAACGAGTACAACCATCGGCGCATCAACCACAGCGAGAAAATCTACGTGTCTGGAGATGTTCACACGAACACGATTGAAGGCTTTTGGTCGCTGGTAAAAACCGGGATTCGTGGTGTGTATCATTCGGTTGGTCGTCACTATCTACAAACTTACTTGAATGAGTACAGTTTTCGCTACAATCGGCGTTTCGATGAGCAACCGATGTTCTGGAGCTTCTTGCAGCAAGTCGAAAAGCGCGATGTAGTTGTTCGTCAGACTGAAAGCATCCCCGAACCATTCTGATTCGGCTTTAGTCGCTACGAGAGAACACATAGTTCGCCGTGGCGTCACTCCGCTCGTGCAGCGGAGCTAATCCTTTTTGCGACTGGCCTTTTCAAAATCCGCTAACACTTGGTCTTTAGTAGGCACTGGAATCTTTATTCCAGTGCTCGTTACTTGTGCCGTCACATTGGGTTGCGGCAAACTATCCATAACAACATAGGACCGCTTTTTTTCACGTGCTCTTTCGGCCTCTTGTTCTTCTTCTTTCATAAACTGCTCCAATACTTCCATGATCTTTTCTGCCGGAACCACAATTGCAATACCCATGTTGACGCCGATCTCTTCTTTGCCGTCATCGGCCACGGCATCTGGCTCTACATCAGGCCAGTCAAAATGACCGTGCATCACTCCAATGAGCCTGAATTTGAATGAGTCTTTTCCTTTTAAGTAAGCGTGCTTCCCAACAAATGCCGCCTTAGCAGTGAGCACATCAATAAAAACCGGAGAACCGCTGAGACCACCAATGGAACGACTCTCTACCAAGTATGCGTCCATCAAATGTCCGTCCCGATTCAATACTGGCTCTCCTCGGAGTGCGGCCACGTTCGCCATGCGAACAATTGGAATGTTTTTCCTTTCCCCCTTGTGCGGCCAAAATAGTCCAGCGCAAAACAATTCATCTCCCAATTCAATCTGCCTGCCATCATCCTCGATGCTTTGGGCGCTAACAAATCCTTCAGTCGGCCATGCAAAATGATCGAGAGTTTTATCAAGACCAATCTTTAGCACAGCCAAGTCTACCGCTGGGTCAGGATGTGTCTTCCAAGAAGGCAAAGGCGTATCTATCCACGGGTCTTGGCCTTCTGTTTTCCTATTGACGCGGATACGCACGCGGTAATCCCCCGGTGGTAAATTCTTTTTCACTTCCTCAATCACATGTGCTGCCGTAACAAGATAAGCAGGACGGTATTCGTTCGCAATGTCTTCTGGCCCTGGACGCGAAATCCAGAATGCCGAACCAGCGAACTTATCCTTGCCGTCTGCCTGACGATAGCCGATGAACACTACGCACTTTAGAAGATCATTGGGAATGTAGGCCATGAATTCACCCTCTGGAAGATAGCTGTAGCGGGGTCTTCCTGCAACCCGCTCATCAAGCCATCCTACGAGGGTCATTTACATACCGTCAAGGGATATTTACCCCGCAAGATCTTTGAGTTTAAAGGACTTATATGGAAAATATTCCGGAATAAGGACTTAGCTCGATTTCTCGCTTCGCTCGGGGGTTCGGCGGCTGCCCACGCCCGCTAATCGCCTCAAGATTTCAAAGAACGCTGAAAATGGGTTTGGGGTAGCTTCGAGAGCCGTCTTGGGAGACGGGCACACTCGTACGCTGCTCCAATCAGATGGCTATTGTCGCAGCGGACTGGCGGGCATGTCTGTGATGGGGCACACAGTTTGGGTGTGATGAAAAATCAGTGGTCAGTGAAGACCCCCGCCTCAGGGGAAGCTTGGACGGAGCGCCCTGAAGAGTGGGGCGGCGCGCACGCCCACACATTCGCAAAGTGCGCGAATGTGTGGGGCACCCGGCAAAGGAAATCGAGGCGAAGATCTCCGACGAAGTGTGGGGCAGGCAGCGAGTGTGGGAGATGAAGAGGGACACGCTCTTTACCCTGATGAAGGCGGAGAGCGTGGCGGTGAACGTGCTGCTCAGCCTCGATGCGGCCTGGGAGGTCACCAAGACCCAACCCCCGGAAGAAGCCGCCGTGCTGCAAACCAAGAATACCGCTCTGCTTGCCTGGAAGGCCGCGTCCGTAGACTTCGATTCGGCGCGGGCTCAGTCTCTGATCGTGTGCGGACCAAACGTCGAAAAGCAAATTAATGCCATAACCGACCGCCTGAGATGGGCGGCGAACGCAATTACGAAAGGGCAGATAAAATTCAGGGAGTACAACAAGCAGCTGTTTCAAGAACGCCAGGCTCTGCTCGACGCTATCCGAAAGGAACTTGCACCTGGCCATTGACAGACACCCACCGTCGCTCCCCGCTCCGGGGACACGGAAAGAACCTCCAACCAACACCAACAGCCGGGTGCCCCACTCATTCGCGTTCTTTGCGGATGAGTGGGCCGCTGCGAATGACGGGGAGGTTGGCAGCGTTTGGCTCACCAAAGGTCGCGACTGGACGAGCCTTGATCTCCATCGGCCACTCCTGAAATCTCACCCGTACCGGGCCGGTCTCTCCGAAAAGGTAAGATCGAAAGCTGCTCCACTCCCAGTGCTCTGGACGGTCGACTAGTCCGCGCTTCACTGGGTTACGATGCATGTAACGCAGCTTCTCGATTTCCTTCTGTTCGGTCCACACGTTGAAGTCGTAAAAGCGTTTCTGCCAGACGGGAGCGGGTTCGGGGCAGGAGAGCCCACTCATCGCAAAAGACGCGATGAGTGGGGCACCCTCGGTTCTTAGCTTCCTTGTGAACCTTTCTTTTAGGACTTTCATTACTACCGAGGGATCGCCCACTTCCGGTTCGGTCATTAGCAGATGAAAGTGTTCGGGCATGACGACGTATCCGTGAACCACGCAGCGGTACTTCTGGCGCGCTTCTTCGAGGATGCTCAGGAAAAGGTCGCGGCGTTTGGCCGTGTCCAGTTGCGGCTGGCGGTGGTAGCAACTGCAGGTGATGAAATGCAGGTCATGGTTGCCGTAATAGCGATGCAGGCCCTTAGTCATCCCGTTAGAGTACGCGCGGAATTTCAGTTTGACTGTGACCCTGCTCTCAGTCGGATTGTGACGAACCCACTCATTCGCACAGAACGCGAATGAGTGGGGCACCCGCGGGATGCAGGCTCTTAGTCATCCCGTTAGAGTACGCGCTGAGTTTCAGTTTGACTGTGAGCCGGCTCTCAGTCGGATTGTGACGAACCCACTCATTCGCACAAAACGCGAATGAGTGGGGCACCCGCGGGCTTAGAGTCGCGATGCCTTCGCGTGTTTGCTCTCGGCTAGTCGAAGCGGGGCTGTGGAAGCCAGTTCCACGCGGTTCCTTCCTTTATTCTTGGCGCGGTAGAGAGCCTGGTCTGCCGCCTGGATTACCTGCTCGGGCTGGCGATAGCGGGTGCTGGGCTCGGCCACGCCGATGCTGACTGTCACGGATAGGTAATCGGGTTGCCGGTTCGGACTCGCGGCGGTTTTCTTTTTTGCGGGCTTTCTGCGATCCAACTCACTTGCCCGGCGATTGCTGCTTTTCTCGGCGCTTGCGCCGGCCGTTCTCTCGGCTTTTGCTTCGGCTCTTCTATCGGAACCACGCATATGGAACGTGGATTTCTCGACGATCTGGCGCAGGGCGTCGAGATGGTCGAAGGCTTCTTTGGCGGACATGTTGCGAAAGACTATGGCGAACTCTTCGCCTCCGCAGCGGAACGCATGGCCGTCGCCTCCGACCCGCGATAGACGCTTGGCCACCATGCACAGCACCTGGTCGCCTACGTCGTGTCCGTAGGTGTCGTTGAACTTTTTGAAATGGTCGATATCGACTATGGCTATGGCGTATTGCTGGTCGAGCGAAAGCAAGGACTCGTTGAAGGCGCGGCGTCCGCGGATGCCGGTTAGCTCGTCGTGGTAGGCGAGCACGTAGGACGTTTCGATCAGCGACGCGGCTAGGATTAGAGCGGCGGTGGCTACGTAGGCGTCCGACGCCTTGCCGACTGGGGCGAATTCCAGCCACATGAAAACGGCTGCCACTGACCAGACAAAGCCGGGCTCGATGGGCTTGCGCGTTTGAAAAAAACGCCGGACGAAGACTGCGATGGCAGCTACAAAGCTCAACAGAATCCAGATAGGAATCGCGGCCGCGCCGGGATGATGTGGATTGGCTGGGCTATTTTCCGGCCGGCAGAGCACGGCGAAGACAACCGATTCGAGGAAGAGCAATCCGAAGCGCGGAGCGATTCCGGCAATGATCAGGCCGCGCTCGCGCATCGCGGCGAAGACAATGAAGTTCAGCGGGACGAGCAGGGCGGCGAGCGCTACGGCGGTGCGCCCGGGTCCGGTGTGAAACTGGCCAGCGGCGAAGAAGTCGACCGCGCGATGCGCGACCAGCAGAACCAACAGGGAAAACAGAACGCGGCTGGAATTGAAACGCCAGGCAAGAAGCAATCCGGCGGCGAACCCGCCGACGTAGTAGAAGGGCAGCGAGGGCGCGACCTGGACGAACAGAGAGCTGTTGACGAGCGCCGCCGCCAGCGCCAATAGCAAGCCGCCGGGCACCAGCCACGCCTTCCACGTTCTCCCGTTCACTGCTTCAGAATACGGCAGTCGGGGTTAGGGAGGCGGTTATGTTTCGGGCACGGGCGGAGCCGCTACTGAGCTTGCGAGAGGTAACGATTGGCCGATGGCGATCCGACTGTAACGAGTCCAGGGTCGCGGTGACCACTGGCAGCTGCCGAGCTGCGCTCGGCATGGACGGGCGAGGGCGCCCGTCCCCACGCATCCCTCCCGACACGCCCGTCCCCACGCAAACGCGGCTTACTCTTCTTCGGGTGCTCTCTTTTCCTCGATCGCCATGTCCTTCAATTCGCTGGACTCGAAAACGTCCCCACATTCCAGGCATTCCACATATTCGGAGTCTTCGTCGCGGGAGACGATCTGCACCTGCGGATGCTTGCACTGTTCGGGACTGACTTTCTTCTGGGAAGGTGGCGAGGGCTGGCTAAGCGTCATAAACGTGTCGACTGTTCAACTCTTGAGAGGAATGTGCGTTTTTGCTGGATTTGCGATATTTTGCGGCGGCGAGCTTAAGGATGTCAAGTACCCCTAGTGCTGCATGTCATCGGCTTCGGATGCAGGAATTGGCACCAAATGCGCTGGTGCGGTAAAATGTGACGACGAGCGGGAGTAACTCAGTGGTAGAGTGCGACCTTGCCAAGGTCGAAGTCGCGGGTTCAAATCCCGTCTCCCGCTCCAGTTTTTGAAGCCCTGCTGCTGCGAGGGCTTTTCGTTTCAGCGTGTCGTTCTAGAGAGCTATTTAGAGAACTATCCGGCGCGGTAGCCAAGTGGTAAGGCCGAGGTCTGCAAAACCTCTATCGTGAGTTCGATTCTCACCCGCGCCTCCAGTTTCGTCCTGCACAAGTCTCGACACAGAAAAAAAGGGACGGCCCGCAACGTGTGCGTAAAACTACGGTCGTCCCTCCGGGACTTGAGTCGTCGTTTCCGCTTTACCCCGCGCTGAAGCGCGGGGCTAAGCTAGGCCGCCCCTCCGGGGCTGGGCTTGAGCTGCCCTCGCTTCACTGCGGTAGGCCGAGCTGCGCTCGGCTTGGACGGGCGGGGGCGCCCGTCCCTACACGAGCCTACACTACAGCCTTGCGCACACCGCCTTGGTCTGCGTGTAAAGGTTGAGTACGTCTTTACCCATCTCGCGTCCCCAACCGGACTGCTTGTAGCCGCCAAAGGGCAGCGCGGCGTCGAAGATGTTGTAGCAGTTGATCCAGACGGTTCCGGCGCGCAGTGCGGACGCCAGACGGTGCGCTTTCGAAATGTCCTTGGTCCAGATGCCCGCCGCCAGGCCGTACACCGTGCCGTTGGCGCGCGGCATGAGTTCCTCCGGATTGTCGAACGGAATCGCCGTCACCACCGGTCCGAAAATTTCTTCCTGCACCACCCGCATGTTGTCTTTCGTGTTCACGAGCACGGTCGGCTCGACAAAATATCCCTTGTCGCCGAGCTTCTTTCCGCCCGTCACAGCAGTTGCGCCTTCCGACAAGCCAATCTCCAGGTAGTTGCACACCCGCTGCAACTGCTCCTCGGAGACGAGCGGTCCCATGGCCGTGTCCGGTGCCAGGCCCGAGCCAACCCGAATCTTCTTGGCTTTCGCCGCCACGCCTTCCACTACGCGATCAAACACCGGGCGCTCGACGAACAGACGCGAACCGGCGCAGCAGCATTGTCCGTGATTGAAGAAAATGGCGCTCGCGGCTCCGCCGATTGCCACGTCCATGTCGGCATCCTGGAAGACGACGTTCGGCGACTTGCCGCCTAACTCGAGCGAAACTTTCTTCAGATTTCCCGTGGCCGCGTGAACGATCAGCTTGCCCACTTCCGTGGAACCGGTAAACGCAATTTTATCGACCAGATCGTGCGCTGCCAGAGCCGCGCCCGCTGTCTCGCCGTATCCCGGAACGATGTTGACCACGCCCTCGGGGAATCCGGCTTCCATAATAAGCTCGCCCAGAAGCAGCGCGGAGAGCGGCGTCTGCTCGGCCGGTTTCAATACCACCGTGCATCCCGAGGCCAGCGCCGGCGCCAGTTTCCAGGCCGCCATCAGCAGCGGGAAATTCCACGGAATAATCTGGCCCACGACCCCGACCGGCTCGCGCAGCGTGTAGGCGTGGTAGTTGGCGCCGGGCGTATACGGCACTGAGAGCGGAATGGTTGTGCCTTCGAGCTTGGTCGCCCATCCCGCCATGTAGCGGAACATATCGACGGCGAGCGGAACATCGGCGCCCCGGGCTATGGTGAGCGGCTTGCCGTTATCCAGTGTCTCTAACGTGGCGAATTCTTCGGTGTGCTCTTCGAGCAGGTCGGCCAGCTTCCACACCAGCTTGCCGCGCTCGGAAGCCGTGAGGCTCGACCAGGGACCGCTGTCGAACGCCTTGCGCGCGGCCTTCACGGCCGCATCAATGTCCTGCCGATCGCCTTCCGCGACCTGCGTCAGGACTTCGCCGGTGGCAGGGTTATAGGTTGGGAAAGTCTTGCCCGACGCGGCATTCACCCACCGGCCGTCGATCAGCATTTTGTGCGGCTTCTCAATGAAGTCGCTGACGCGCGAATCAATTTGGATTGGGGAAACTGCGATGCCCATACATCCTCCTTCGAACGAAATTGAGTGAGAGGTGACGTTGCGGCGAACTGAACTTCAGAAATAGTAATCCCGCCGGGATGGCGAAGGCAACTGGAGGGAGCATTGAATCATTGAGCCATTGACGCATTGAATCATTTGGCTAGCGACTCAATGAGTTAATGACTCAATGATTCAATCACTCAATGACTCAATCACTTGATGTCCTTCATCGCCATAAGCGTACCGTAGTCGCGGCCGGAGGGGTCGACGGCTCGCGCTACTACTCCGGCAAAGGCTTCGCGAAATTCGGGAAACTTCGCCACCAGCGCCTTGATCACGGCCGTGTTTTCTTGAAACGTGAGCGCGGAATTCGATACATCGGCGGCTTGATACTTTACTACCACGTCAAGATCGTTGCCCACGGCCAGCGGAAAGATATCGGTGAGATGATAGACCTTGCCTCCGGCGCTCATATCGAGAGGGCTTCCGTTTGCAGGTACATCGGCGGGTTGCGCTGCCTGCGCCTCGTCGTAAAGTTTGTCGGTGGCGAGCGTGCTCATGAAGTCCACGGGAGCGGACAGGGCGGTCGCCTCACGGTAATACAACCAGGCGTTGTGAATCTGTGCCTTAGCCTTGAAATCGCGGGCTTGTTGCGTGAACCATGCGGCATCGTGTCCCGACGCCTGCGAGGCTTTGGCGTAAAACCCCGCCAGTTTCCAGTCGGCGCCTGTCTGCTGTAGGACGAAAGCCAGCGTCCTCGGATCCGGGCCGCCGTTCACGTCGAGAATGGTTACGCCGTACTTGCCGGGCGGCAGATTATTCAGGACAAATACGGCGCTGTCTTTCGTCTGACCCGACCGCCCGAATACTCCGCACAGAAATTCAGCGCGTGCGAGCGGTTCGGGGCCATCGGCGGTCAGCAAAAAGGGTGGCCGAACCGTTGCTTTTGCCCCGGCGAAGGCGGCCTGGTTCTCTTTGACTGCGGCTTCGATTCCCGTAAAGCTGGCAGCCACGGAGGCGATGGAGTTCTGCTGCAGGGCAGACACATCGCCGTGCGCCGACATTTCGAAATAGCGCTGGGCCGCGGTTTCGAGCGCCGTGCGCACCGGGGCAGCCATGTCCGCGGCGCTCTGGCAGGTTTGGGCGTGGGCCGACGCTCCGAGCAGCAGCACCCACAGCCATCGCCCTGGCCGGCTGCGCCGTCGATTCCAAAGCGTGGGTTCTGAAGCAATACCCAAAGGGAAAGCCTCCGCTGGCATTTTACGCGCAGTTAAGGTCGCAGGCGGTCTAAATGCTTGCAAGGGCTATACCTGCAACGTGGGCTAGGTTATCTATGCGCAAGAAATAAGGCCGTGCTGCGTTCTATGGCGGTGGTAGAATCAGCCATAGCGCAGTTTCTGCGGAACCAGCAGCCGCGCGCAAAAACGGGGAGATTCTTGATGCCGCGCACACGCAGATGGATTGCTTTGGGGCTCTTGCTGGCAACTCCGGTTCTTCTTGCGCAGACTTCGGCCCCGGCCCCGCCCGCCGCGCCGACACCGGCCCCGGCCGCTAAGTCGACACCAGCCCCGGCCGCCGCGCCGACCTCAACCGCGACCCCCACCCCGCAGCATAAGTCCCACAAGGCTAAGCCCCTGAAGCCACTCGTGCTCCCGCCGTTGCAGAGCGGTCCGCTGAGTCAGTTGCCGATGGACCAGATCCCGGCAACGCCCGCGAAGGTCAGCTATGAAGGCGGGTTACTGGCGATCTCGGCCCACAATTCGACGTTAAGCGAAATCCTGCGCGATGTGCGCAAGCTGACCGGGGCTTCGATTGAAATTCCTCAGGGGGCAAGCGAACGCGTGGTCGCGGACCTGGGCCCAGGAGCGCCACGGGATGTGCTGGCGCTATTGCTCAACGGCACCTCATTCAATTACGTGATGCTGGGGTCAAACTCAGATCCCAAGGCGGTTTCGAGCGTGATCCTTATGCTAAAGCCATCGGCGGCAGACACTCAGGCCGCCGCGAGCGGTAACCCAGGGACGACGCCTTCAAACGGCGTTCCCCCGGTTCAGCCGTTCAACCGGCAGCCTAACTTCCCGCCGCCCCCGCGCGGAGCTGGGAATGCACAAATGGCGCAAGACGACGATAAAGATGATGATCAGGATAACGCCGAAGACAACGCCGACGAGCAAGCCCAGCCCCAGCCCCAGCCCGCACAGCCTGTACAGCCCAGTGCCCAGGATCAGCAGCAGCAACCGCAGCCAGGTCAGCCCAACGCGGGGCCGAAGACCCCCGAGCAGATTCTGGAGGAGCTCCGCAGACAGCAGCAGTCCGGGGGAGCCATGGTTAATCCGACTCCGCCACAGCCGCAGCCGCCGCCTCAGGAGTAGCCTGTTCTCTCTGGGCGCCCAACGGAGACACTATTCGTTATAGATATATAGGTAAAGGTTGCGACGGTGCGCTTAGTCGCCGCCCACGTGGCTTTGATGGGGTACCAATGCCGCAAGGGCATTGGATGATCGAGAGGGGTTGACGGCGGCCAACACGCCGCAAATCGCGCAATACGCTCCGAATACACCCAGAATCACGCTTAAGATTGCAGTGCTGCTGATTAAGAAACCTACTAAGACTGCGTTCACGTTACCAGCCCTTGCCGGCAGCCACCCTTGTGAAGCACGCGGCTGCTAATAATTTACTTTATCCGCATTTGACCCCCGCAGCTGTTAACAACTAAGATACGGAAATCGAACTGCGTATCTCCACTCTCCAACAATTCTTGGGACCCGTCCACATTACGGAAGTCCACAAAGTACTGCGTAAATGGCCATCACCCAGATTTCGGTGCGCGGGGCGCGCCAGCACAACCTGAAGAATATTGACGTCGAGATTCCTCGCAATACTTTGACGGTCATAACGGGTCTGAGCGGCTCCGGCAAATCCTCGCTCGCGTTCGATACGATTTACGCCGAAGGCCAGCGGCGCTACGTGGAAACGCTTTCGGCCTATGCCCGCCAGTTTCTCGACCAGATGGAACGACCTGACGTCGACTCGATCGACGGTCTGAGTCCAGCGATCTCGATCGAGCAGAAAACCACCAGCCGCAGTCCGCGTTCCACTGTCGGCACCATTACCGAGATCTACGATTACCTGCGCCTGCTCTACTCTTCGATCGGCGTGCCCCACTGCCCGAATTGCGGCAAGCCCATCAGCCGCCAGTCCGCCGAGCAGATCGTGCAGCGCGTCATGTCGCTGACGCCCGACGATCGCGTCATGATCATGGCGCCCATCGTGCGAGGCCGCAAAGGCGAATTCAAAAAAGAAATGGAGAAGCTTGTCCAGCACGGTTTCGCGCGCGCCCGCGTCGATGGCGAACTGGTGAACCTGGAGGACGACCTCTCCCTCGACAAGCGCAAGAACCACACCATCGAAGTCGTTGTGGATCGTCTGCTGGTGAAGCCGGGAATCGAGCACCGCCTCGAACTTTCGGTCGGCCTGGCTATGAAACTTGGCGGCGGTCTCGTCCAGGTCGCCGTCGTTAACGGAGAGGAGACGCTCTACTCCGCGCGTCTGGCCTGCCCCGACTGCGGTATCAGCGTTCCGCAGTTGGAGCCGCGATCATTCTCGTTCAACAGTTCCTACGGAGCTTGTCCCGAGTGCCACGGCCTCGGAAGCCGCTACGATCTGGATCCTGGCAAGGTGATTGTCGATTGGTCGAAGCCGCTGCTCGATGGCGGCCTGGGTCCCGGTTCGTCATCGCAGAACCTGATCCACGGCCTGCAGTTGGTGGCCCAAGCCTATCGCCTCGACTTGACGACGCCCTTCGAGAAATTTCCCGACAAGATTCAGAACCTTCTGCTGTACGGCGAGCCGCAGCGCGGGGGCAAAACAGGTTTTCTCGGGGTTCTCGGCCACCTCAGGCAGAATCTCGACGCCTCCACTTCCGAAACTTATCGCGAATATCTGCTCGATTTCATGTCGGCCACCGAATGTTCAGTGTGCCACGGCAAGCGTCTGCGTCCGGAAAGCCTGGCGGTCAAAGTAAACGGCATGTCGATTGCCGATTTCACCAGTCTGCCGATTGCGCGCGCTCTCGAAGCGGCGCGAGACATCAGACTGACCGGCAGGGAACTGACCATCGCTGGACGTATCGCGCACGAAATCACCGAACGCCTCGAATTTCTGCACAACGTCGGACTCGGCTACCTGTCGCTCGGCCGCTCCGCCGCCACGCTCTCCGGGGGGGAAGGCCAGCGCATCCGTCTGGCGACGCAGATCGGATCGAAGCTGCGCGGCGTCCTCTACGTCCTCGACGAACCTTCCATCGGCCTGCACCATCGCGACAACGGGCGTCTTCTCGCCGCGCTCGAAAATCTGCGCGACCTCGGCAACACCGTGCTCGTCGTCGAACATGATGAAGAAACCATCCGCCGCGCCGACTATGTCATCGACCTTGGCCCCGGCGCCGGCCGCCATGGCGGCGAGTTGGTCGCGAGCGGAACGCCTGCCGAAATCATGAACTCGCCCGCCTCGCTCACCGGCGCCTACATCGCCGGACGCCAGCGGATTGCCATGCTTTCCGAGCGCCGCAGCCCGAATGGGAAAGCCATCGCCATCCTCGGCGCGCGCGAGAACAACCTCAAGAATCTCGACGTAGTTTTTCCGCTCGGGGTGATGACGGTTGTGACCGGCGTCTCCGGCTCGGGCAAATCAACCTTGGTTAACGACATCCTCTACCGCGCGTTAGCCAAGCAACTCTATCGCTCTCGCGAAGAGGCGGGCGCGCACAAATCCATCACCGGAGCCGAACTGATCGACAAGGTCATTCGCATCGACCAGTCTCCCATCGGACGCACTCCGCGCTCCAATCCCGCGACTTATACCGGAATCTTCGCCGCGATTCGCGACCTCTATGCCATGCTCCCCGAATCGCGCGAACGCGGATACAAGCCCGGACGCTTCTCCTTCAACGTTTCGGGCGGACGCTGCGAAGCCTGCCAGGGCGAAGGCCAGCGTCGCATCGAAATGAACTTCCTGCCCGACGTTTACGTGCAATGCGAAGTCTGCGGCGGACGCCGCTACAACCACGAAACCCTGTCGGTTCACTACAACGGGTCTTCCATCGCCGACCTGCTGGAGATGCCCGTATCCGACGCGCTCCAGATTCTAGAGAACATTCCGCAGGTCAAGCAAAAGCTGCAAACGCTGGTCGACGTCGGCCTTGGCTACATTCACCTTGGTCAATCTGCCGTTACTCTCTCCGGCGGAGAAGCCCAGCGCATCAAGCTCGCCCGCGAACTCGGCAAGCGCCAGACCGGAAAAACTCTTTATCTGCTGGATGAGCCGACCACGGGATTGCACTTCGACGATGTGCGCAAGTTGCTCGACGTGCTGCACCGTCTCACCGATCTCGGAAACACGGTCATCATCATCGAACACAACCTGGACGTCATCCGCAACGCCGACTGGATCGTCGATCTTGGCCCCGAAGGCGGAGAAGAAGGCGGCCGCATCGTGGCCCAGGGCACGCCCGAACAAGTCGCGCGCGTGAAGAAGTCCTACACTGGTCAGGCGCTAAGCGCGTATTTCACGGGGTCGGAAAAGAATGGGTCGGCGAAGAATGGGTCGGCGAAGAATGGCTCGGCAAAAAATGGCCCGGCAAAAAATGAATCGGCGAAAAGCGTGCTCGCGCCCACTGGCACCGGGGAGCTCGCGTGAACTTTTCTCCCGACGATCTGCCCGAGAGTCCGGCGCCGAAGCCTACGGATGCCGCGCCCGTGTGGGGACGGGCGCCCTCGCCCGTCCCAGCTGAGCGCAGCTCGGCAGATGACGCAAGTCACGGTCCTGAACTTGAACTTGTACCCACTTTGTTCGATAAAGCTCCGCTCGATCCGGCGTGGAGCGGCTTGGATGTTTTCCGTCTGGCGATCATGGCGATCGTCGCCATCGTCGCCTGCTTTCTTGCCATGCTCGCGGTTGTGCCCGGCGCAACCGTCAAAGCGCGAGTTCTCCGCCTCAGTGCGCTTCCTGAACTTTTCATCGTCGCCCAGATGCTGGCCTACCTGTTGCTGCTCGGCTACATGTACATCCTGGTTACGAAGGAAAGGGGCAGCCCGCGCTTCTGGAAAGCCCTGCGCTGGAATTGGCCCGCGAACATCTGGCCGTTCCTGGCGGTGGGCCTCGCCATGCAAATCGGTTGTCTGTTCCTGGCACGTTTTCTTCCGTTTCCCAAAGAGACTCCTTTTGACGATCTCCTGAAGCGCCACGCGACGATTGTTCTGGTCTCGGTTTTTGCGGTGACTCTGGGCCCGCTCATGGAAGAATTGTTTTTCCGGGGATTCCTCTACCCTGTGCTGGCGCGGCGCTTCGGAATGGGCACAGGAATTTCCGTGACCGCCTTAGGATTCGGCCTGATGCACGCCTCTCAGTACGGATACTCCTGGGCATCTGTGCTCTTAATATTCCTGGTGGGCATGGTTCTCGGCGTGGTGCGGGCCAGAACAGATTCCGTCGCCGCAGGCTTCCTGGTGCACATGGCCTACAACGGAACCATCGCCGTATTGATGTTCGCGGCCACCAGCGGATTTCGGCATCTGGAAAGATTGAATCAGTAGCGGCAGCACCGGTTGCGAAAAAGTCTCTTCTGCGCCACCCAAAATCGAATCCAACACCGCCTTTCTCCGCAGGCTCCGCCCATCCCGCTCGAACTTTTTCCCTCCGCCTGCGTATCATACTCAGGAGGAGGTGTCCCCATGATCGCCTTCCTGCTCTGGTGTTTTCTCTTCGTGCTGTGCTGGCCCCTGGCGCTGCTGGCACTGGTCCTCTATCCCATCGTGTGGGTGCTGTTGCTGCCCTTCCGCTTGCTTGGAATCGCTGTCCACGGAGCACTCGCCCTGGTCTGGGCCGTCGTGATGCTCCCCGCGCGCCTGCTCAGTGCTCCGTTTCGCTTTTCCCGAATCTGAAGCGGGGTCCCGGCGGCTTGCTATGGTTGGATAGGTGCCTTCCCTTTTCGCTTCAGGTGCTCGAACTTGGAGAACGCGTCTTCGGTGTGAGCGGCAATGTAGCGGCGTAGAGCGTCGGTTGGTGCGGTTACGAGCACATCCCCATCGGTTATCTGATAGTCGAGTCGGGCATCTCCCGTAGGGTTATGTTCCCGGATTTTATCCTCTTCCAGCGTGGCGTAGGCCAGGTCGTCTCCGGTAACCTTCACTTTCGCAATCATATGCGTGGCGATGACGCCGAGGGGGCCTTCCAATTTCACGCCAGGGATCGTTTGCTCGTCGGCAATGAAATCCATGAAGAGCTGACCTCCCAGGCGCACCAGATGGACCTTGTAGGTTTCACTGACCTTGGTGTCCGGATGAAAGATAGCCATGCTGTATTCGTGATCGCTGGCCTTCTTGAAAGTTATTTCTTCCTCGTCGCCGGGGTCGGGGAAGACCCACGTTCCCTCCAAAGCAGGCTCCACAACCGCGTCTTGGTCTGTGTACAGCGGATGAAGAGAGTAGGAAGGACAGCCGATCAAGAAGAGACAGGCACCGACAATCAACAACAGTAGTCTTGGTTTCATGGGGCCTCCTTGAGTTAGACTAGCCGACGACCGCGTTGGCGCCCACTTCTGACATCTGAGGAATTATATGGCGGAGCCGAAACCGCGGGTTGAGGATCGCGTTTAACGATCAAGGTATTTCTGCAGAAATTGCAGGCTCCTTAGACCTGCGTCGCGCCAGATGGTTTGGTCCTCGAAGCCATGGCCGGCGCCAGGATAGATTTTGATTTCGTAGGGGATTCCCTTTTTCTCCAGCAACTTTTGCAGTTGGTAGGCTTCTTCGACGGGGACGGTCGCATCGGCCTCGCCGTGCAGGATTAGCACCGGGCAGAGGCGTCTCATGAAAAGGTTCATTTCTTTGGGCATGCCTCCGAAGAACTCGACAACGGCTTTCACGCGATGGTCGATGGCGGAATTGGCGAGCGCGAGGTAAGCTCCGAGCGAAAATCCCAGGAGCGCGATGCGCTTGCCATCGACCGGGGGCTGCGTTTCGACAAAACTGGTCGCGTCCCAGAGAGTTTTCATCCACAGCGGAAAGTTGCGCATGATTGTCTGCTTGACGATGGTTGGCTTGTCGGCCGATTCAATGCCGGTGCGGTCAAAATAATGAAGCAGGTAAACCGCGAACCCCTGGGCCGCGAGCAGGCCGGCGTAGCGCTCCATGCCAGACACGCCGCCTCCAGCGCCGTGGAGCGCAATGACGGCAGGAACGGGGCCGTCAGCTGGCGTTGGCAAGTAGGCGTCGAGGCGGATTGGTTTGCCTCCGCTCTGGAAAACTTCCGACGATTGCACGATGGGCGGCATTTGCGAATTCGCTACGCGTTCTGCAATTTGGTCGCGCCTCCCTGGTCGCGCCTTCCTGATCGCTTTCGAAGACGCGGCAATCTGTTATTCCTCGACCCGCGCCTTTCGCGCCCACAGCCAATTCAGGAAAGCCGCTCCGACCGTCGCCGCCAGGATCAGCGACTTACTCAAATCGACCTGGGTCGCCAGCGCCGCGGCAATCACGACCCCCAGCACCGCTAGCACCTGCCCCCCAGGCAACCGGAAACCGGCGGCCAGCGGCTGCTTTCGCCGTAAAGCGATTACTGCGGCGCAAACCACGGCGTAGTAAAACAGCCTTGCGACCACCGACAGCGTCACATTCCAGGCAAAACTCCCCGCGAGCGCCAACCCCCAAACTGCCACCGCATAGAACAGAATCGAAAACCAGGGCGTGTGAAATCTTGGGCCGACTGCGGCAAACACCTGTGGCAGATCGCCACCTTCGGCGAGTGCGAAGGTGAGGCGCGGCATTCCCAGCAGCTTGGCGCTCAAATAACCGTACACCGAAACCAGCGCCCCGATCGCAACCAGCGCCGCCCCGCGATAGCCCATGGTGATGCGCGCCACTTCGGCCAGCGGACGATCGGTGGTCGGCCCGGGCCCCAACACTTCGACCACCACCCATTGCACCAGGGCATAGATCACGGTGCAGGCGATCAGTGCCACCAACAGCGCGAAACCGGCGTCCCGCGCCGGATTCTTGGCTTCGCTCATGGGCGCCAGCGCCGATTCGAATCCACCGTAAGCGAAGAACAGCAGAACCATTGCCTTCATCCACGCGCTTGCCGGCATGGGAGCCACCGTACCCGTCGCCGGATGGAAGATCGCCGGGTGGATGATGATAACCGCGGCTCCCGCCGACACCACCATCAGCAAGGGTAGAATTTTCGCCACGGTAAAGACATTGCTCACCGCCGTGCCCTGCCGCGCACCCCGAATGTTGACCAGCGCCAGCACTCCCACCAGTAACGTCAGGATCACAAAACGCGGCCAGGGTTCTTTCGATGCCGGCCAGAATTCCGCCAGATAAATGACAAACAAATTAGCATTCGCGGCCGGAGCCGCCGTCTGTGCCAAGTAGAGCATCCAGCCGACCAGAATTCCCGTCAGACGCCCGAACGCAGTGCGCGCATACAGGTAAGGTCCGCCCGCCTCGGAAAATTGCGAGGCCACCTCGGCAAAGCAGGCCATAATCACGCCCATCGCAGCCCCCGCAATTAACACGGCGATTACGCTGCGTTTGCCGAGAAGCCCAGCCACCGTCGCCGGCAACCCAAAAATGCCACTCCCGATAATCGAGTTGACCGCCAGCGCGGCCAGGCTCCAGCGGCCAATGGCGCGCACAAGGGTTGATTGCGCTGATGTCATCGCGAGACCGTTTGTACCACACCCAGGCTTTCCCTTGGATTAAACTTCTTCACGGGCTGTATCCCCTGAAGTAACCCGCAAGACCACCTGAACGTAATCGCCTGAAACGGCCTGTCCGCGCGGCTTTCGACCGAAGGTAACTTCAATTACCGAAGCTCATGCACACGGGGAATCTTTTCGCTCTTGCGCCGGGATGCGATCTTGAGTAGAACGCACTGCTCAGGAAAGCTTGGTCAGGACGGAAGGGACCTTATGGACCGCGAGAGCCGGGAAAGCATGAAAGAGATTCATCTCCGCATTTTGCGCGTTACCGAAGACCTACGCATGATTCAGCGCGAACTCAACTGCGCCGCCATGCAGGCCCCCACCGACCCCGAACTCATGGAAGCCCTCGCCGATCCGCCCGAGATGGAATCCATCCAGGTCCTCAAGTCCGCTCTCGACCAGATGCGCCACTTCCTTTGGTTCTACATGCAGGTCGTGGCCAGCGACTCCGAAATGGGCGAGAAATTCCGCCAGACCCTGCGCCAGGACACTCCCCAGCAAGCCCCCGAAATGGAGCAGCAGTTCCAGAACGCCACCGACGCCATCATGCTCCGCTATATAGCCGACAGTAAGTTCCGCAGGCCCAACTAAGCTAATGTGGGGCGGACACTCCCTTCGACTTCCCCCTGGGTTCGCGGCCAGCCGCGTCTCTACGAGAAATCAGAAACCCCTTTAGCTAAGCGGAACTTGGCTTATGGAAGCGGCGGCTGGCAATGTAGGGACTAGGCGGATAAGCAGCTGTCCGGACGCGCCTATTACATTGTTGCCTGCTCGGGCACCAACTCCACGCCGGAGGTGATCTGAAACGCCGGCTTCAGCGAGCGGTACACGGGACACCCCTCCGCGTATACGCTGTGGACGCGATCCACGGTTCCGCGGACTTCGTCGGGGTTCGCGGCGCGCAGGCGAAACGTCACGTGCACCCGGCGGATGATCAGGACCTTGTTTTCTTCCTCGACTTCACCGCGCACGTCAGCAGTGAGGCGGCCTTCCTTAGCGTTGATCTTGCGCGCATCCAGCGCGCCGGCAAAGGTGCCGAGCATTCAACCGCCCAGTCCGGCGACGACGTAGTCGATCGTGGCCGCGTGCGACTCGCCAAAACGCGACATGTCCAGACCGTAATGCTTCGCGATCTCGCTGTGTACGCTGAAATAGACGGGCTGAGCCTCTCCGGGCAAGCGCGCGACGCGCAATGGGCCCTTGATGCGCTCGATGTGAATGTTGGAAACGTAGGCGACGTCGGGCATAAAAACCTCCGTTACAATGTAGCGCGGGCCGCGGGCTGGCAGGGCCCAAGGGACCATTGCAATTGGCCTTCCGGTACTACCCAAGTAATTCGATCCTAATCCGGAATTCCTTCTTGATCTCGAAAACAGGACCATTGTAAACCCATCTCGCCCGCTCGCGACAGTTGTGTCCTCGCAGGCGACAGGCATCCACTGATCTCTTGGTCTAAAAGGATACCGGGCTGACCAGCACGTTCGCGAATTTCTCGGGCTGGAGGCCGGGCGTCGAAATTCGAAAGTTTTCGCGGCCTTCCAGAAAGTCACACACGCCTTTTGCCGCGAACTTCTCCGCACCAAAAAAAGGGGCGCGCCGAAGCGCGCCCAAGTTACAGGAGGAAACAACTTCACAAGCAACAACGTTCAGCAGGACAAACCCAATCTCCGCCCCAATCTCAGCGCCCAAAACCCGCCGACTGCATCGCCTGCCGCGAGATGTCCGACGTCGACGCAATACCCTGCATTCGCAGCTTGAACTCATCCGCATTCGAGGCGCTCTCGAGAGCGGTCTCGTAATTCACCAGCCCCGCCTGGAACAAATCCCAGAGCGACTGGTCGAAGGTCTGCATGCCGTACTGCGAGGTGCCGGCGGAAATCGCTTCGCGGATAGCGCGCGTCTTCTCGGGCACCAGAATGCATTCCCGGATGTAAGCCGTCGTCACCATCACTTCGACCGCAGGCACGCGGCCCTCGGCGTCTGACCGGCGCACCAGGCGCTGGCTGACAATGGCGCGCAACACCGCCGCCAACTGCAGCCGGATCTGTTTCTGCTCTGGCGGCGGAAAAATGGCAATAATTCGGTTGATGCTTTCCACCGCATCCAGCGTGTGCAGGGTGGAGAAAACCATGTGACCGGTTTCGGCCGCGTGCAGCGCCGTTGCGATCGTCTCCAGATCGCGCATTTCGCCGACCAGAATCACGTCCGGATCCTGGCGCAGAGAAGCGCGCAGCGCCGCCGAAAAAGATGGCGTATCGACTTCCACCTCGCGCTGGTTCACGTAGCCTTTTTTGTCGCGGTGCAGAAATTCTATGGGGTCTTCAATGGTGATGATGTGCTCGGCGCGAGTCGAGTTGATGCGGTCCACCATGGCGGCCAGCGTCGTCGATTTGCCCGAGCCCGTCACCCCGGTAACCAGCACCAAACCGCGCGGCATGTCGCAGATCTGCTCTACCACTTTCGGCAAAAACAGTTCGTCGAGCGCCCGAATCTTCGTCGGAATCACGCGTAGCACCAGCCCCACGTTGCCGCGCTGCTGAAACACGTTCACACGGAAGCGCCCCAGTCCCGCAACGCCGTACGCCATATCGATTTCAGTGGTTTCTTTGAATTTCTGCTTCTGCCGCGCCGACATCATGCTGAAAGCCATATTCAACATATCTTCGGCCGATACACGCGGCTGGTCGGTCAGCGGCACCAGATCGCCATCAATACGCAGGTGCGGATAGTTCCCGACCTTCAAATGCAAGTCGGAAGCGCGGCGCTCCATGGCGATGCGGAGTAAGTCGTCGATATTCATGCAGGCAGGGCTCCAGCTACAGTGCCTATCATGACTCGTTCCGACCCCGCGCACGAGATGACGGAAGTAACAGCACCATTAGGTCGTGCTGCCGCCGTCTAGCAGCCCGTGGCGCAAGTCCGCTTCGTATCAGGGCATGCCTTCAGGCATGCCGTAAGCCCCGCCTTATGAGTGCGCCTTTAGGCGCTGGATTTGGGCGCTCGAACTTCACCACAGGCTGCTAGTGGCCTGTCGCAGAGCAGTCATTACTAGAACGGACTATCGGTTTGCTTGTTTTTGGGAAGGGCACGGCTTTAGCCGTGCCGCCCAGAGCTAATAATGACGCGGGCTTTAGCCCCTGAGGGATTCCGCGGACTGGTAACGAACTCACCGCGACAGGCCACTAGCTATCGAGCTTTTTCCCATTCCGGTTACACACCAACCGGCTGCTTCGCTCCCACCGGAACCGGAGTGAGCCAATCGTAGCGATCCGCCTTCTCGCCGCGAACGATGCCGTAAAATTCCGCTTGCAGAGATTTGGTCATGGGGCCGAGCTTGCCCTTGCCCACGGTAATTTTGTCGACTGAGCGAATGGGCGTGATTTCAGCGGCGGTGCCGGTGAAGAAAACTTCGTCCGCAATATAAAGCGACTCGCGCGGAATCTGCTGCTCCACGATCTTGATGCCGAGGTCGCGCGCGATCTGCAACACCGAGTCGCGCGTGATGCCCGGAAGCACGGAGTTGCCGAGCGGAGCCGTGTGCAGCGCGCCGTTGCGGACGACGAACAGATTTTCGCCCGAGCCTTCGCTGACATAGCCGCTCACATCGAGCGCGATGCCTTCGGCGTAGCCGTTGACGATGGCTTCCATCTTGATGAGCTGCGAGTTCATGTAGTTGGCGCCAGACTTGGCCATGGCGGGCAGAGTGTTGGGCGCGATGCGCGTCCAGGAAGAAACACAAACATCCACGCCTTCGCTGGCATCCGCCCCCAAATACTTCCCCCAGGGAAAATTTACGATATAGATCTCGGTTGGGGAGTTTAAGGGGTTGACGCCGGCTTCGCCGTATCCGCGGAGAACAATGGGGCGAATGTAGCAGGGCGACACGGCGTTGCGTCTCACCAGTTCGATCATGGCGCGTACGAGCTCATCCCGCGTGAAGGGGATGTCGGTGCGGTAAATGCGGGCGGAATCGATGAGGCGCTGCATGTGTTCGGGGGCGCGAAAAATCGCGGGGCCGCTGGGCAGCGCGTAGCAGCGAATGCCTTCAAAGACCGAAGAGCCATAATGCACGACGTGCGACATCACGTGGAGCGTGGCATCGTCCCAAGCAATGAACTTGCCGTTGTGCCAGATTTTCTCTGTCTTCTCTATTGCCATGCAGACTCCTTCGGTGCAAAAATTCGCGGCAGCGGCCGGAGATTCTCCGACTCGTCGACGAAAGTTCTTCCAGAATGGAATTATAACGTGGAAGCGGGCTTGCCCAACGAATCGGGGTTCACAGCCCGGTTTCGTATCAGGGCATCGCTTTAGCGATGCCGCAAGTTCCGAAATCAACCTCCCCTTTAGGGGCTGGGCAGCAAAGTCGGCCCGATTCGACGAGACCGAATCGAATCCCACTGGCAGCGCGGACGGTCAGCGAATGGCGATGATGTTGTTGGCGACGAACCCGCCTTCACCGGCGACGATCATTCGCATGGCAATGCGTTCCGCTTTGTAGTGGTGGCTGCGATGCAAGAGGTAGACAACGCCAACTCCCGCTCCAAAACCCAATGCTGACCCGGCCGCTTCTCCGGCCGCACCACGGGTCACGAAGGGGCGCATGATCGGATTGACTTCGCGAAGACCCTGATTCAGGCCGCGCTGCGTGGTGATGGCGTCGGCGGCGACCAATCCGGCTAAGATGCTGAAGTTTACTTTGTTCTCGACCGTCAAGAACGGCTGTTGGCTGGGCGCATCGGGAAGCGCTGAGCTGCTCGCCGTGAAACTCTGCGCCTGCATGGCGACACTCAGCAAAAGAAGCGAGAGGAGGTATTTCATCTGGTCTCCGGTGTTCCCGGTAATTAGTGGTTAGGTAAGGTGAGAGTAAGTCGGAAGAACACCGTAGTACATGGCCCATTTCGTGTGGGTGAGGGGCCTTTTGGTAAGAGTAACTGTACGGTCCACGACGGTTACTTGCGATGACTCTCAACCACTGACGAGTTTTACGCTGCCTGTTAGTAACTGTTACCTTGGTCCCCATGATCCCGGTGGTTTTCCGCCACCACTTGGCCAGCGCGCAGAGGGTAAGCAGGTATTCTCCCGACGGCACGGATGCGCCCAGCGGCGGAGCGCCCTCGCCCAAGCGAAGCTGGGACGGTCGGATGCTCTTATAGAACCCGCAATGGGGTGGGCATGGATTTCGCGAACCAAGCGAGCTCAGGGCGCGGGGGGCGCCTCCTGAAGTAAGATTAAAAGGGATGGACACGGCTGCCATACGGGCGGAGCAACTCGAGAAAGCGCTGTTTCGGGGTGGTGGGCTTACGCTGCAGAATCGCGATTACGTGCGGGAGGTCCGCACACTCACCAATGCGCTTCTGCGGGTCGATCTCGGGCCCAAGGATTTAACGCGAGAGGCGCTCGGAATCAAGAGCGAGCCGGGTTCGGCGATCATAGTGGCGCGAGAGCCGGGTGTGGCCGCCGGAGTTGCGGAATTGGGGCTTTGGCTTGAGCCTCTTGGCGTTTCGGTGCGCGCCGCGAAAAGGGATGGCGATGTTTTCGAGCGCGGGGAAACGCTGCTGCGACTGGAAGGGGAGCGGAACAATTTGCTCTCGCTGGAGCGAGTGGGCCTCAACATCGTGCAGCGGATGAGCGGAATCGCGACCCTCACGCGCTGCCTTGGAGAGCGGGTTCGCGGCCACTCTCCCACGACTCGCGTGGTCGCCACGCGCAAGACTTTATGGGGGCTGCTCGATAAGCGCGCGGTGCACCTTGGGGGCGGCGGAACGCATCGAATCGGCCTGGGTGACGCGATTCTCATCAAGAACAATCATCTTGCGCTGCTGGCGAGCCGTGAAGAAGAAGCGGCTCCGCTCGGAATCGCGCGGGCATGGAACTTCCGCAAAGATGCGGCCTTCATCGAAGTGGAGGTGAGGGGCGAAGCGGCGGCGCTAGCGGCGGCGGAGACTTTTCGCCGGGTGCAGGAAGAGGCGTCAGAGCGCTATCCGTGCCTGCTGATGCTGGACAATATGATGCCGAAAGAGATTCGCTCCATTCTCGACGGCCTTCGCAAGAAAGATCTTTGGGATTACATACTCACGGAGGCGAGCGGCGGGATTTCAGAACAGAATGTGGAGGCTTACGCGGACACCGGCGTGGACGCGATTTCCATGGGAGCTCTAACTCACTCGGCGCGCGCCCTTGACCTTTGCGAAAGGATTTCATAGCGCATTCAAGAGAGGTAAACCCGATGCGGGATACAGAAGTGCTGGACACAGGAGTGTTAGATACAGAAGCTTTGCCGTCATTCGAGTCGCGCTACACGATTCCGGCGGTGGAGACAATTCACGACGGGCCGGACGAAATCCGCAAAAAGCAGCAGCGCGTGCGGGAGCTCTGCGCCAAACATAATGCCATTTTGCTGGCCCATCACTATCAGCGCCCGGAAGTGCAGGAGGTCGCGGACGCGGTTGCGGACTCCCTTAAGCTTTCGCAGGCGGCGGCGAAGACCAATGCCGACGTGATCGTCTTCTGCGGCGTGCACTTCATGGCGGAAACGGCGGCGATCTTGTGTCCGGAGAAGATCGTGCTCTTACCGGACCTGCGCGCGGGTTGCTCGCTCGCGGCTTCGATCACAGTGGAAGAGCTCCGGATGTGGAAGGCAAAATTGCCGGACGCGGTCGTGGTCGCTTACATCAACACGTCGGCTGCCGTAAAAGCGGAGAGCGACTATTGTTGCACCTCGGCCAACGCCGCAAAAGTCGTTCGCGCCATCCCGGCGGACCGGCCGGTTCTTTTTCTGCCCGATAAATTCCTGGCTTACGTGGTTGCGCGGCAAACGCAGCGCAGCAATATCATCGCGTATCCGGGTTACTGCCACGTGCACAAAACCATCCGACCCGAAAATGTCGTCGAAATCCTCAAAGAGCATCCCGACGCCGAGCTTCTGCTGCATCCCGAGTGCGGATGCGTGAGTTCGTGCATGGCGAAAGCCGCCGACGGCACGCTGCCGCAAGAGCGCACCTTCTTCCTTTCTACCGGAGGGATGCTGCGTCACATTAGCGATTCGCCGGCGAGCGAGTTTGCCGTGGGAACGGAACTCGGCATTTTGCATCAGTTAAAGAAAAGCTTTCCGGAGAAGAAATTTTATCCGGTGAATCCCAACGCTGTTTGTGCCTTCATGAAGACCATCACGCTCGACCGAGTCTTGCAGTCGCTGGAGACGATGTCGCCCCGGGTGACCGTGCCGGAAGAAATCGCGCGCAAGGCGCGGCGTGCCATCGATCGCATGCTGGAACTCGCGTGAAAGCGCGCACAGGATCGAAGCCGGTGCCCCTACCGGCGCGCGCCGGCCGTCTGTAGTTGAGCGACTTTTGCGCGTGGGGAAGTTTCCTGGTAGCGGGCGATGCCCTTGTAAAGCGCTTCTGCGATTTGCTGGCGGTAAGTCGGGCTCTGCAGGTTGCGCTCGTCGTCGGGACTGCTGACAAAGGAAATCTCGGTAAGAATGGCGGGCATGGTGGTGCCGGTCAGCACGACAAAAGTGGAGTCCTTGATGCCCCGGTTGCGAATGTCTGGGCTGTTCACGGCTAGCGTGGCGTAGAGAGAACGTTGAACACTTGTCGCGAGACGGCGCGACTCCTCGATTTTGTCGTGCAACTGTTCGATCGATAGCGATACCGGCGTTGGCTTGGTGAAGGTTCCATCCTCATGCTTTTCGGCTTCACGCGACCCCGGAGCCGAAAACAGATTGCTGTAGTACGTTTCAACGCCGCGCGCCGCCGTCGAGTTGCTGTAGTTGGCGTGAACCGAGACGAACAGATCGGCCTGTGCCTGGTTAGCGATGTCCGCGCGCTGATCGAGGGACAGGTAGGTGTCGCCGGTTCGCGTGAACAGTACTTCCGATCCCAATCGCGCTTGCAGCAACTTGCCCAGACGCTGAGCCACGTCGAGCACTAGATCCTTTTCCGTCAATCCCTGCCGTCCAACCGTGCCCTGGTCCCAGCCGCCGTGTCCGGCGTCGAGCACGATGCGAAATTTCCCGGCCCTCGCCGGCAAAGGCTGGCCGGATGGCTTCACCGCCAAGGCGGCCACGGGAGCCGCGTTCAGCGGGGACGGCGCTCGGTCCGCGGAGGCGGACGTCAATTTCGGAGTTGTGCCTTTGGGAACGAATTGTTTCGCAGCCAAAGCTTTCTCGCTGCCGCGCAGCTCAACCACCAGGCGATAGGGGTTCGACTCCATGCTAACGGCAAAGTTCGATCCGCCTTTGGTGTCGAGCACGACTCGCGTTACGCCGGCGACGGGCTGAGCGACCCGCACACGAGTCAGCGAAAAGTCGCCGACGTCCATCGTCTTTCCGGCCCATTCAGGCGGCAGAACCGTGTCGTGCAGATCGAAGTAGATCCGCTCCGGCGACATCAAACGATGCACTTCGTAGGGAACCTGGTCTTCCATGTCGATGACCACCGTGCTTCCCATGTCCGAAGACCAGTGACGCACGCCCGTGACCTTCGGCAGTACCGCCAACTTATCTGCGGCCACGGCGGTGAGCGGCGCCGCATCCGAGCCGAGCTTCTCCGGATTCATCAGATTGTCGGAGAACTCGAGAGATAGAACCTCCTGGGGCGCTGACGGCGTCGTCGCCGAGTGCGGCGAGATTGCGGTATTGGCAGCTGCGACCTTGGTGACCGCCGTCTTCCCATGAACCTGCATCCCCCACCACGCTCCAGCCGAAAATAACGCGGCCACGGCCACCAGACCCATCACCACACTCAATCCCGGCCGCGAACTGCCGGGAAGAGAGATGCGGCGCAGGAATGGTAAGGCGCGCGGCAGTTCGATAAGAGTCGTCGGCTCTTCGATCGCAAATAGTTCATTCACGATGCCCGGCTCAGGCAACTCGACCACGGGCTCGGGTAACTCGACTTGGGCCGCGGGAATGACCACCGGCTGCACCAGCGCGGCCAGGCCTGGAACTACTTCTGGAAATGGAGGCGCTGCATTTGAAACTTGCCGCGTAGCGGGAACGGGAGACGGGGAAAGCCCCGTCTCTACGACGGTTGGGCCGGGCTCGATTTTAGGAATCTCGGCTGCCGCTTCGGCAACTACTGGCAGTGCCGCAGCCGCTTTCGCCTGCAGGACTTCAGTAGCCACACCAGACAGCCAGTGGATGCGCCGATCCTGATCTTCGGGTTTGAGCGCCGAGAGAACCAGTTCCGCGAACAGATCGAAACAGCGAATGTCTTGATCGCTGAAAGCGCGAACCGTGGTTGAAAACGCCTGCAGCACGCCCAGTTGCTGGTGCCGGCCACGCAACGGAACCAGCACGGTGGAGCGAGCTTCCAGCACGCGCGCGAAGTCCATCTCTACGCGAGCGTCGATTTCACAATCGTCGCAGCGAAGAGTGCTTCCCGATTCCAGGCAGTCCTGCAGAAACTCGGATTCGCCGATCAGGCGAACGCCGCGTGCGGCGGCGAGCGGTCCCGCGGCGGCGCGGCACACCATCTCCGGTTCTTCCGTCTGCGGTCTTTCCGCCTTCGATCCGGCCGCGAGCGCGACCATGACGCCATCGGCCTGGGTGATGGCCTGAGCGCGGTCGCAGATCAATTGCAGTACTTCGTCCAGGATGAAGCATTCAGTCTCGAACAAGTCGCGATCGCTGGCGCATCCGGTGGCTACGCGCCGGTTCCGTATCTGCTCGTGGAGTTCGGAGAAGGCGCGCAGGGCGCGCAGGGCTTCCTGGTGGGCAAGCGATTCGAGAACACGGTTGCCCTCCTGCAGTGGAAAGCCAGGGTCGGCCGTCGCCGACGCTTCCCATTCAACGCGGGTTGGAGTGGCACTCATGCTTGCGCAGTCAGGACCACAAAAAGCCGTACTCATCGTATCCGGGCTCGGCGAAAGGCTCAACCCCACTTTTGGGTCAACCGGCCAAGCCACGGGTACACGTTCAACCGGCGACCATCGCCGGCGATCTTCACCGGCGGTCTTATCCGCGAACGAAAGTCACAACTCTAAATTCCAGCGTAATATTCTTGTGGGGGTACCGCAATGTCCCGCAGTACACGTCCAACTGCGCATTGGCAATGCTGTAAGCGACGCCGCCGGAGTCGGATGCCCGACCTACGACCCTTCAGCTTTTGCCCTCCGCGGCGATTCGTCCTATGGTTAGAAGCAGCAACGAGCCCGGAGATGGGATGACCGACGCAGTCGAGCAGGAAAAACCAGAAAAACTCAAGAAATCTAACTGGTGGTGGCCCGCCGGAGTCTTGGCCACCAGCCTGGGTGGCATGGCCGTGGTGGCGTTCCGAGGCTGCTGGCACCGCAAGATGAGCTGGCCGGTTGGCGTGCAGGGATATTCCTACCAGGTTTGCCTGGGCTGCGGCGCCATGCGGCTTTTCGACGAGAAAAGCTTCAGCGCATTTGGCCCGTTCCGCTATGACCTGGACGAACTCATCGCTTGGGAAAAATCCACGAAAGCGAAATCCCCTCCCGCGGCGGACGACCAGCGCCGCGCGTTGTAGGCCGACGCTCAGTCCACAGTTCCACAGTCCGCAGTCCACATTGCAATGACGGCTACGCCAGCGCTCAGGCTTCGACCGTCCGGCCCTGGTTTTTGTACCACTCCACCGTAGGGCGCAGGCCGTCCGCAAAGTTCACCAGAACCTTGTATCCCAAATGCTTTTGCGCCTGCGTAATGTCCGCCAGCGAATGTTGGATGTCCCCGCCACGCTCCGGACCGTACTTGACGCTGCCCTTATAGCCAGTCAGTTTTTTCAAGGCATCGAAAGTTTGATTCAGCGTGGTGCGCTGGCCGGTGGCGCAGTTGAAAACGCGCCCGGCACACTCCGCCGCCGGGGCCGCGCAGGCCAGCAGATTGGCCGAGACCTTGGCCTTGGCTTCACGCTGGGCCGCGATGGTATCCGCGGTTTTACCAGACTGCGAAATCAGGAGCGTCATTGTGTCCGGCCCGAGGATGGGATCGCGATAGCGCCATTCGCTGGCGTAGTCGACTTCGACCGGCACGCGGGCCAGTCCACTTACCGTCTTTGATCCTGACCTCATCCCGTTTCAGCATCTCGTAGAGGGCGGTGTGAACGTTGGTGCTGCTGGCTCCGCGCTCTAGGATTCGGAAGTAGACATCGGAAAAGTGACCGTCGGGCCGCTCTCGAGGTCTGCCCGAACGCACTCCATGGCTCGCTTCAAATCCATCGCACCCCACTCCATTCTGCGGGTGCTGAAAAGAGGCGATGCAGCCCGGTGTCACTCGGAGTGACTTGGATCGCTGCATCGCCACAGGGACCCCTGTCGTCCACCCATTTCCACAGGGGGAGGAGGGAAGCACTCGACAGGTCGTCCCCTTCTCATCTGCACCTAGTATGGATACGCTACAAGTAGCGCAGTCACGGCACTCTTGTCTGTGATCGAGTGTACAGACAGTTCGCCGCTCTAGTAGCGAAGTAATCCCGGCCAAATCTTGCCCGACATGTTCGCCACTCCCGGCCATGGTATCTGGCAGCCCAGTCCGGCGTTCGGAAATCTCTTTGTCCAGTTCACTAGTCTTGTAATGAACTCCGACGGATCGCTGCGGGCGAAAAAAATGTACACCATGACGGTCAGCCTGAGCGCAAATGGGACGCAGTTCAGAGGTGCCTACAATTCGAGTTGGTCAATCCCACCGGCCAACACGGCCTCGCATCCGGTTCGGGCACGGTCACCGGACAACTCATGGTCCATCCGCTGCTGCCGCAAGTAAACAGGCAGTCGAGTGGCAGTAACCTGCAACAATCCATGCGGGACGATCTCGCCTTGCTCGCAATGGCTTGGCAGACAAATTTCTGATTCGCTTGGAGGCGCCAATGTCTCCGCGTACACTTTTTCTTAGCACGCTGATTGGGCTGTACTGCATTCTCGTTGCGCTATCCCATGATCACTCGCAGACAAGCGACTCTGGAGTCGGTAACAGCACTTCTTCACCATCCATCAATGCTTACAATGCGCATGCTGCTGCATAGCTCAGCCGATTTTGCGAAACGGTTCCAACGCGGTAAACTGAGTTTTACAGGTAACGTTTTACAGATGTGATCCGTCTTCGGCCGTCAGCAAGAGTTTGGTAAACTATTGAAACGGCTCAATGTAGGCGCGTAGCTCAGTTGGTTAGAGCGCTACCTTGACACGGTAGAGGTCTGGGGTTCGAGTCCCCACGTGCCTACCATTTATCGCATTGAATCCGCTGAGTCGCGAGCGGCAGCTTTCCTTCGAGTTGGCCCAACTCGTCACCATTGGTCACCAAATCCGAAAGGTTTTCGACTGCCTTCCGCTGCGCGGCGGGAATGGATAGCCGGCCACCAGGGTTCCGGTTCCGTCTTTCAGCAGGCCGCCCTCGACGTGGTAGGTGCCACGCACCAGCCATGCATGATGAAGCGGACTTTGGGGGAGCCAAGCGGGTGTGCTGCCCGAAGGCATCACTGCCGACTCTGTCTACGCCGTCATCGGCACTCCGCGAACAAAATATGGCTTTGGGACCGCTTTCATCGAGTTAGCAGGATTTCGTAACTTTTTGCCTTTCGACGAGATTTTGGCCGGGTACGAGTTAGGAGCAGAAATAAGTCAGTTTTCCGGCTTAGGATGAGGAGGGTGAAATGTTTTTGGAGGCCGAAATCTGGGAGCTGACAACCGACCGCTAAGAAGCCAGCCTCTTCGCCATCGAACAATAAATCTCCACTGCCTCCAGTAGCTGCGCTTTCTCCACAAACTCGCCCTCCGTGTGCGCCACGTGAATCGAGCCTGGACCGAACAGCAGCGGCTCGCCCCAGTTCGTAAGGGACGGGACATCAGTGGTGAAGGCGGCGACCATCGTCGGCAGACCGTCCAGCGTCCGCAACCGCAGAAACGGAGTCTCGCGGGTGAAGCGAACCTCGGCGAGCGCGCCGACGGTCTCTGTAATCTCACGGCGCAGCGCGTCCGCCGGGCCGACCAGGCGATAAAAAAGGTTGGCCTTGGCAAAATCGGGAATCACATTCGGCGCGCGCCCGCCCTGAATTAAGCCGACGTTCTTTGTGCAAGGGCCCACGTCGGCGCCTTCGGGAAGTTTCATCGTGTGCAAGCGGTACAGCGCTTCCACCAGCTTGTCGATCGCCGACTCACCCAGCTCCGGATACGCCGAGTGCGCCATTTTTCCGTGCGCCACCAGTTCCACGTGCAGCGCGCCCTTGCTCGCCAGCGCCAGCTTGTTTTCGGTGGGCTCGCCGTTAATCATGAAGCGCGCGCCCATCGGTTGCTGGTTGGCCACCCGCGCGCCGATCGAATCCCGCTCCTCGCCCACCAGAAACAGCAGCCCGACGAAAACGCCCGCCCCGCGCAGTTTCTCCGCCGCCAGAATCTCGGCCGCGATAATCCCCTTGGCGTCGCACGCTCCGCGCCCGTAAATGCGCTCGTCATTTTCGGACGATGCTATGAAAGGCGGCACCGTATCCATGTGGGTAGAGAAAAAAACCTCCGGACGCGCATGCCCCGGCCACGCCGCCAACACGTTGGCGCGCGCACCTTCGACCGGCATTTTGCGAGCTTCCAACCCGCGTCGCCGCAGCTCGTCGCAAAGGAAATCTCCCACCCCACTTTCATTCGGAGTGATGGATTCAATATCGATCAGACGGCGGGTAAGCGCAAACAGGTCCATGCAGCAAAAGCGTAACAGCCCATCGCGATTGGTGCATAGCGCTTAATGGATAAGCGGCCGAGCCACTTCCGCGATTGCGTTGAAGGGGAGGCTTTGAAGGGTGTGCTTTCGAGGATGTCCTTTGAAGGGGCGCGGATTCAGCCGCGCCGTCCGACGTTAGAAATCAGAAGCCCCTTAGGGGCTGATTCGGGATCCACTGGCCACTGTTGTACTCTGATTCCGTGCTCCCCGAAACCTCCAGCATCCGCTCGCTATTTCTCGCCGGACCCTCCGGACGCCTGGAAGCTCTCCTCAACGCCGGATCGCCCAACGCGACGCACGCCGCCGTGGTGTGCCATCCGCATCCGCTGTACGGTGGAACGCTGCACAACAAAGTCGTCTTCCACGCGATGAAAGCGCTCAACCGCTTCGGTTTCCCCGTCCTGCGCTTCAACTTCCGCGGCACCGGCCTGAGCGAGGGCGAGCACGCCGGCGGCATCGGCGAAGGAGAAGACGTGCGCGCCGCCCTCGATTGGCTGGAACGCGAATTCATGCTGCCCGTCATCTTCGCCGGTTTTTCCTTCGGCGCCGCCGTCGGATTGCGCGCCGCATATTCCGATGACCGAGTCCGCGCGCTCATCGCCCTCGGCCTGCCCGCCGTCCCGGTCGAAGACCGAATTGAAGACCGCGTCTACGATTTCGAATTTCTGCGCGAGTGCGTCAAGCCCAAACTCTTCGTCAGCGGCTCGCGCGATCAGTTCGCCCCCGCCGGAAAACTCGAAGCGCTCGTCAACACTTTCGCCGACCCCAAGAAGCTGGTCCGCATTGAAGCCGGAGATCACTTCTTCGAAGGCCGCTTGCGCGAGATGCGGGAAGCGATTGAAACGTGGCTGAGGGAGATTACGACCATTCGCTGAAATTTCAATTCCTCTCGCGTTTCGATTTTCCCCACAGCGCCTGGGCGTCCTCGCGGGTTAGGTCGCGCTCGCCAACTTCTGCGAACCGCTGGAAACTTGCTTCCACCAGTCCTCCCAATTCCGCGAACAGGGGTTCCTCCACCTTCTTGAAATTCCAGCAAGTCTTGCCCTGCATGCGCTTCTTCAGTTCCGGAGAAATTTCTTTCAGCAAAGCCGGAAACATGTACACGGGAAAGAGATGAAACGCCACGTAGCTCTTGCTGGTGATGGCCGCAAACATCACCGGCTTCCCCAGATACCGAATCGACTTCGACTCGCTCAGGTACTTGCCGGGGCCGTCTTTGATCACTCGCAGATTCTTGTCGTAAGGTTTCAGAATCTTCCGCAGACCCTGAAAGGCAAGTTCGAACTCCTGCTTCTTGTTGGCGGCTTTAGCCTTCCCGGGCATGGCGCAGATTATAATGCCAGCGGACTTGTAGAGCTCGACAGCTTTCATGAATTGTGGAAGCACCTCCTAAAATCCAATGCCCGATCTCACTCCCAAGCGCGAAAGCCAATTCCGCCATATGCGCGACGTCGCCCGCGAGATCTTCACCTCCGCGCTCAAAAACGCCTCCATCGAAAGCGGCTTCGCCCGCAACGTGCACTGCGAGCGCCGTGTTGTGCGCATCGGCGACGACCTGCACCATCTCGATTCCTACCAGCGCGTCTTCGTCGTCTCCATCGGGAAGGCGGCGCATACCATGGCCGCCGCTCTCGAGGCCCAACTCGGCAGCGGCCTCGAAGGCATTGTCGCATCGTCCGTCGAACCCGCCAGCCAGGTGCACGGTTTCCGGTATTTTCGAGGCGGGCATCCCACGCCTACCGCCGAATCCATCCACGCCGCCGACGCCATCCTCAAGTCGCTGACTTCTCTCGACGCCGCTTCGCTCGCCGTCTTCATGATCTCCGGCGGCGGCTCTTCCATCGTCGAAAAGCCCGTCGTCACTAAGAAAGACACTTTGAAAAACGATGAAATCTCGCTGCCCGACCTCGCCGCCACCTACCGCACGCTCGTGCACTCCGGCGCACCCATCGCCGAGATCAACGCCATCCGCAAACATCTTTCCTCCGTGAAGGGCGGACGCCTTGCCCAGGCAGCCTATCCCGCTCAGCAGGTTTCGATTCTTGTCTCCGACGTGCCCGACGATACACCCGACGCGCTCGCCTCCGGTCCCACCATGCCCGATTCCACTTCCATCCACGACTGCGAGCTCGTCGCCGCCAAGTACAACCTCATCGATCAACTCCCCAAATCCGTGGCCGATCTTTTCCGTGAGCATGCTCTCGACGAGACGCCAAAATCCGACGACCCCGCCTTCATCCGCGCTCGCTGGTGGACTGTGCTCTCCAACAAAGTGGCCATCGATGAAGCTGCCGTAGCCGCCACCCGCGCCGGTTTCGCCGTTGAAGTCGATAACTCCTGCGACGACTGGCCCTATGACAAAGCCGCCGCCTACTTGCTCAACCGTCTGCGCGAACTGCGCCGCACCGTATCGCGCGTCTGTCTGATCTCCGGCGGCGAGGTGACCGTGGCCGTCCGCAACGGTGGCGTCGGCGGACGCAACCAGCAGTTCGCCCTCGCCTGCGCCGAGCAAATTTCGGGACACGATATTACCGTGCTGAGCGCCGGCACCGATGGCATTGACGGCAACAGTCCTGCCGCCGGCGCCGTAGTCGATGGCGGTACCATCTTCCGTGCCGGAAGTGGTCGGGCCGATGCCCGCGCCGGAGCTGAAGCCGTGCGGCACGCGCTCTCCGGCTTCAATGCCTATCCTCTTTTCGACGCGCTAGGCGACACCGTCATCACCGGACCCACCGGAAATAATCTTCGCGACCTGCGCATCCTGCTGGCTTACTAATCCGCCCCAACCTTCCGACCGATAAAGACATTCGCCACCTATTCGCCCTTATATGGAGGCCAGCATTTTCCGCGCCCCCAAATTAGCATTGCGATAACGCCCGCCAATTCATGTGCTTCCGGCCACCGTAAATTCTTGTAAATCTCCCTGCCCGCGGCGGCATCGTCGTCGTCCTGTTCTGCATCCAACGTCTTAAAATTAGAACCAGTATGGGAGGTTTCGATTGAAACGGACATTTCGTATCGCTATGCTCATGACGTTTGCCTGCGTTGCCCTGGCGGCGCTCTCGAACTTCGCACAAGCTCAGAAGCTCGACTTGGCGTTCGGCGTCAGCACAGTGGAAGCGCCCGCGGCCAACTCGACAAGCCCATCGCTCAGCGGTGGTACCTATCCCGGCTTTAGCGGCGACGTGCTCTTCTGGCACAATTTCGGCATCGGGGCCGAAGTCTACTGGAGGGCAACCCAGAGCAATTATCCCGCTTTCCCCACCAACATCCCTTATCGTCCACTCTTTTTCGACTTCAACGGCGTGTACTCGCCCAAACTCGCCCGCCACACCTACCTGGAGCTGTCGGCCGGCATCGGCGCGGTGGACACCCGTATCTACTGTTCCCTATGCGGGAATGGCTATACCACGAACTATTCGAGCGACAAACACTTCACGGGAGACTTCGGCGCCGGCATCAAGTTTTATGCCAAGGGCGGCTTCTTCATCCGTCCCGAGGCCAAACTCTACCTCGTTGCCAACAACCAGCTGTTTAGTTCCTCGTACGCCACTCGTTTCGGGGGATCGATCGGCTACACCTTCGGACGACACTAGCTTCCGCATCGGCACGAACTACGTAGGCCCGGACGCCCTCGTCCGGGCCGCCGGGTCGATGCTCGGCGATTACGTGAGTGACGCTCCTTTGCCCTAGTGGGCCCGACCTTATTTCTTACGGAGTGGCGACCCGAACCCGTGCGAGTGGCCTGTTTCACCCGTCGCGCATTATGATAGAAATATGAATTTCGGCTTCTCCGGCGAGATGATCTTCCTGTTTTTTCTGGCGCTGATTCTTTTCGGCCCCAAGAAAATGCCGGAGATCGGGCGCCAGGTCGCGCGCTTCCTGAATGAGTTCCGGCGCGCTTCCTACGAATTCCGCTCGCAGATCGAGTCCGAAATCAATTCCCTCGATACAACAGATACAAACGGTAGAAACGCCGGCAGCAGCAGCGCCAGCAGCCGTCGGCAGCAGATCCTGCCCCCCCTCCAGGCCCCGCTCGGATCGCTCGCCAATCGCATCTTCAATCCACCGCCCGCCGAAAAGCTAGAAGCTGCGGAAAATGCCGCTGGGGAAAACGGCGCTGCCGAAAATGCCGCCGCCCCAGTCGCCGCGGCCGAGGCCGCCCCAGCCGAACCTGCACCCGTTCCCGAGCCTGCTCCCGCTCCGAGAGTTGAAGCTCCGAAGGTTGCGCCCGATGCCTGAGCTGTCCGCCTCCTCGCCCCTGAACGAATCCGCCAAGGAGCAAATGCCCGCTATGGGCTTTCTCGAACATCTCGAGGAACTCCGCAAGCGCATCGTTTATTCCATGATCGCCATCGTCGTCGGCTTCTTTGCCTGCTGGGGATATGCCGAGCATATCTACGCCATCATGCAGCGTCCCATCATGGACGCGCTGCAACGTAACGGCCTGTCGGCCAAGCTCGTTTACGTCAATCCGGTCGAGCCTTTCAATCTCTATCTGAAAGTCGGAATGATGGCCGGCTTGTTCGTCGCCTCGCCCTTCGTGCTCTACCAGATCTGGTGCTTCATTTCGCCCGGTCTCTACCGCAACGAGAAGCGCTACGTCATGCCCTTCATGGCCTCGACCATAGCCCTGTTCCTTTCCGGCGGATACTTCGGTTACAAAATAGTGCTCCCGCAGGCGCTCGTGTTCCTGATCGGCTACGGCAAAGACTTCCAGCCGATGATCACGCTCAGCGAGTACAGCTCTCTGTTTCTGACCATCATCGTCGGCCTGGGCGTAATTTTCGAGATGCCGATCGTGATATTTTTCCTGGCGCTCATGGGCATCGTCAGCGCCGGCTGGATGTGGCGCAACATCCGCTATGCCATCCTGGGTATCTTCGTCGTCGCCGCCATCATCACGCCCACCCCCGATATCCTGAACATGTGCATCTTCGCCGCCCCCATGGTAGCGCTTTATGTGCTAAGCATCGCCATCGCTTGGCTAGTGCATCCCAAGCAGCGCAGAAAACGCGCGGAGAAAAATCCCTAAACACGAAGCGCAAGGAGGATTACAGGGGAACCCATAACAAGAAAAAACCATGAAACCCACCACCGCATTCGAAGCTTGCCAGTCCTTCACCCGGGTTCCCCTGTGTCCCCTGTGGTTAAAGATCTGTCTGCAGATAGCCGTGGCCATCGCCCTGTCGAGCACCGTAGCCTGCGGAAAAGGAACCGACGCCAGCGCCATCGGAGCCTCAAAGTCCGAATCAACCTCGAAGACGCCAGCGCCGCCGGAAGCCGCGCCCCCCGACTCCGCTCCACTCCCGCACATCGATGCTAAGCGTGCCTTCCAGTACACGCGCGAGGTCACCGCCTTCGGCCCGCGCTACATGGGCAGCGAGAATCACAAGAAACTCGAGCGCTACATCCTTGACCACCTCAAAGGCGATCAGGTCGAAGACGACGCCTTTACCGCCGACACCGTAGAAGGCAAGTTCCCGGTCCGCAACATCATCGCTAAATTTCCTGGCACAAAAGATGGCATCATCGCCATCCTCGGCCACTACGACACCAACTACCCGCTGCGCAATATCGGATACGTCGGCGCCAACGACGGAGGTTCTTCCACCGCCATCCTGCTCGAATTCGCCAACCAACTGCGCGGAAAAAAGCGCGATGGCTACAGCGTCTGGCTCGTCTGGACTGATGGCGAAGAAGCGGTGCGGAAGTGGTCCGACACCGACAGTCTCTACGGCGCCCGCCATCTGGCCGAGAAATGGGAAAAAGACGGCACGCTCAAGAAGATCAAAGCGCTCATGGTAATGGACATGATCGGCGACGCCGACCTCGACATCGACCGCAACACCATCGGCACTCCCTGGCTGCTCGATCTCATCTACGCCGCCGCCGAGCGCCTAGGCTACCAGTCCCACTTCTACGCCCGCGAGGGCCCCATCGAAGACGATCACCTGCCCTTCGTCAAACGTGGTGTCCCCAGCGCCGACGTCATCGACCTCGATTACGGCTACAACAACGTCTTCCATCACACCGCGCAAGACACCATGGACAAGCTAAGCCCCAAGAGCCTCCAAATCGTCGGCGATACTATCCTCGAAACCATCCACATGATCGATCAGCGCTAAGTATCGACGCATAGTGCTCAGGCGCTCCTCCGCTGCTAAAATTGAAGACCCACAGAAACATCTAACTCAAAGTTGTGTTATCGCAATTTGGAGGATGGTGAAAAAAATGAAAAAGCTGATTGGATTGCTCGCGATATGTTTCGTGTTTTCTCTCTCAGCCCTGGCACAACACGGAGAACATGCAGGCGGCGCCCGGCCAGAGGTCGGTGGCGGTCATCAAAACATTCCTAAGCACGGTCCTGTGAAAGTAACCACTCCGCATCCGGTGGAGGAAAACCGCAAGTTCAGCGACAAGGCAGGACATCCCGAAGCTCCCCACGTACACGCCAATGGACAATGGGTGGGCCATGATACCGGCCGCAACGACGCCCATTACCATCTGGATCATCCGTGGGAGCATGGCCACTTCACCGGCGGTTTTGGGCGCGGCCACGTCTGGCGCCTCGCAGGCGGTGGTCCCGGCCGCTTCTGGTTCGGCGGTTTCTACTTTTCCGTGGCTCCCTACGACGTCGGCTTCTGTAACGGCTGGCTCTGGGATTCAGACGAAATCGTCATTTACGACGATCCCGATCACGTCGGCTGGTACCTCGCCTATAACGTTAGGCTCGGAGTCTACGCCCACGTAATGTATCTGGGAGCGTAGTACAGAGATCAGTGGATGGATCATTCGGTGGAGAGACGGGCGTCTCGCCCGTCCAGCCGGGCGGGGACGCCCGGCGCTCCACCGGACAAGAAATTCCGCTACTTCTTTTCTTGGCTCGTGTCGTCTTTCTTTTCGTCCTTATTTTTACTGGCATTCTTGTCCACAATCGAGAGCAGTTCGACCTCAAAGATCAGGGTCGCATTGGGCTCAAGTCCACTGCGCGGGTCCGGGCGCTCACCATAGGCAAGGCTCGAAGGAATGAAGAGTTGCCACTTCGATCCCACGGGCATGAGCTGCAGCGCTTCCGTCCACCCTTTGATGACTTGCCCGACTCCAAACGTCGCCGGTTGCCCCCGCTTGTAGGAGCTGTCAAATTCCGTGCCGTTGATGAGAGTACCCCGGTAGTTACACACCACCTGGTCGCTCGCGGTGGGCTTCGGTCCGTCGCCCGCTTTCAGAATCTTGTACTGCAAGCCGCTGGGCAATGTAACGACGCCTTCTTTCGTTTTGTTGGCGGCGAGAAATTTTTCGCCTTCGGCCTTGTTCGTAGCCGCAGCCTGTAGCATTTTCTCCTGCTGCTCTTTGCGTACCTCTGCCTGCACCTCGTCGAGCACGGCCTTCGCTTCTTCTTGCGTCAGACGCGTCTTACCGCCGGACATCACGTCCTTCAATCCCTCGGCTGTCAGATTCCAGTCCACCTCCACCGACTGCTTTTTCAGGTTGCCGCCAACCTGTGTCCCGATGTCCATTCCCAGCGCATAGCTGAACTTTTCTTTTCGCGTTTTAAGGGGAGCAGGCGGCGCGCTCGTCGCTGCCGTTGCCGTCTTCTTCACGGGAGCTTTCGCCGTTGGGGCCGCTTGCGGAGTGTTGCCTGCAGGAGCCGCTGGAGTCGTTGCCGCCGGAGTGCTTGTTGCAGGAGTCTGCTGGGCGTAGCCATCTCCGGCCAGCATCATCCCTGCGGCCAATAGAAAGGTTCTAATGAGAGATCTTTGCATTCACCTATTGTCACATTGCTCCTGCTTCTGCGCCAGACCAGAGGTAACAGGGTAGTGATCTAATTCCGTGTTGCGGGGCTGCGAGCTTCGAGCCACGAGCTTCTAGAAAACTGGTTGCCCGCAGCTCGTGGCTCGCGGCCCGCAGCCCATTTCGCTATAATCCTTCCATGAAAATCACTCGCTTGTTCTCGCTCGCACTGCTCGTGATCGCGCTCGCCTCGGCCAGCTCGGCCAAGATCCTGGTTCAAATCAAAGATGCCCAAGGCAAGGTTGTAGGCTCCGCCATTCTTTGGGAATCGGCCCCGGGCATTGAGATGGAAGTCGATCTCGAAAATCTGCCTCCCGGCGAACATGCTATCCACTTTCATCAAAACGCGAAGTGCGATGCCCCGGACTTCAAGTCCGCGGGAGGCCACTTCAATCCCGATGCGAAGAAGCATGGATTGGAGAATCCGGAAGGTCACCACGCCGGTGACAACCCTAACTTCACCGTGGGCGCGAACGGCAAAGCGCATTTCAAGTGGCAAGATAAAGACGTCACGCTCGGCAGCGACAGCCATTCCCTGTTCAGCAACGGAGGCACGGCAATCGTAGTGCACGCCAAGGCCGACGACCAGAAGACCGACCCCGCGGGCAATGCCGGCGACCGCATCGCCTGCGGTGTGATTACGAAGTAGCGTCGGAGAAATTTCCGCCGTGTGACACGCCGGGCAGCCCCGCAAGAAGCGAACGCTTAGGGACAGCCGCCCGCGGCTGCCCAAGGCGAGCGTAGCTCGCCAGTATTTTTGTCGCAACGCGCGAATCCGGGAGCGTGGAGACGCTCGGCGTATTCACTCCGATCAAGTTGAATAAAGAAACTCCAGCGCCTCCGGAAAACGCGCTGCCCAGGCCGATTCGCTGTGGGCAGCGTTTTCTTCGATGCGGACCTTCAGCCGTTGTTCGTCCAAGCCAGCCTCGCGCAGAATCGATTCCAGTTCGCGGACGTCGCCAACGATCCTTTCGTCTTTCTCCGCATGCCCCACTTCCCGCGTCCCCATCCCCAGGTACGTGCGCTCCGGCCAACCGCGGAATCGACGGCTCTCTTCCAGAATTCTCCGGTTCGCCACGGAGAGAGACGGGCTCTCGATCAGCAATCGCCCAAACACGCCCGGCGCCGCCAGTTGCGTGTACAAAGCAATCAGGCCTCCCAGAGAAGACCCGCCCAATCCCGTATTCTCCGGCTCCTTTAATACACAGTAATGCTCCTCGATCAGCGGCATCACTTCACGCTGCAGAAAATCCGGATAGCATTTTCCCTTCGGGTTAAGAACTCTAGGATCTCTTGACTTATACGGAATGTACTCGCAAATCCGGTTCTTCGTGTTGTCGATGCCGACGATAATGAGCGGCGGAACTTTCTGTTCGGCGATCAACCGCGCCGCGCTCTCGCCCACCCGCCAGTGCACTCCCGCAAACGCCGTTACCGGATCGAACAGATTCTGTCCGTCATTCAGGTAAAGGACCGGATAGCGCGTCCCGCCCCAGCCGTCGTAATCGGGAGGCAGCCAAACCCGCAAAAGTCGCGTGTTCCCGAAGACACGGCTGCGAAGCTCATGCAACCGCAGGTTGCCGGTCGCCACCGGCATGGCAGCGGTGGGAGTAAGCTTCGTCTTCGTTTTTATTTTTCGCGTTGTGGGCCGGGACATGGAGTGAATCGAACTGTCAGCTGTCAGCTCTCAGCTTTCGAAAAACATTCGGGCCGGCCCTGAGTAGTGGCTAATGGGTACTGGCTACTCACTGCTACCGTCTCGCTTCCACCAGATCACCGCCGCCAACATCGTCGTCGTAGCAATCAACGCCAGCGAGCTCAAACATAAAATGCACCAGACTCCCAGCACGCGCGCTTCAATGTAGGTCAGATACAAAGCAAACGCCAGGCCCGCGGCAGCAGCGCCGAAAAGCATTGCCGGAGTCTCGCGCCGCTCGCGATACACTGTCGCCAGCCCCACCAGCGCCGCATACCCGAGCATCCCAATCAGCGCGACCGGGATTCCCAGAATCGACGAATATTCGCTGCGGTTCACGATGTCGCAATTGAACGTTTCCCCGATATCGCAATACGCCGTCTTTGCGATCGCGTAATGATGCTGTAGCGACACTGACGACACCGCGATTCCACACACCGCCAAAATGGCCACAAAGCTCATCAAACGCTGCGTCAGATCGGTCATGGCAGTGTGCACCCGGTGCGGTCGCTCAGTTCTTGCAGAGTAAAAACGCGCTCCACTCGCTCACCCATAGGCGGAAACTGCCAAGTCGGATAATGCTTAATGTCTTCGTCTTTGCAAATCTGAGAAAGACCCCGCAGGTCGCCTTTTATGCCGCATTCCACATAAGGAGCGTACTCGAACGACGCACCAAACTTTTCTTTCTGCTCCACGCAATGCGGACACCACCACGCCCCGTACATTTTCACGCCGCGCCCGGTCAGACAGCGCGCGAACGCATCGTGCTTGTGCTGGGTACGGTGGTCAACATAGTAGGCCACCCCGAGCGCCGCTACGATCAGCACGGCATAGATCGCAACGCGCCCCCAATTCCGGCTGGAAGTTTTGATACCGAAGTTTTCCTTTTGCCGATCTCTTCGCTCTTGCGACATGGATTTTTATATCACGCTGGCGCAATCCTGCTGGAGCAGGGCGGTTCAGAACCCGACTCTTCAAACCACCACCCGGAGCGCCGAGGGCAGCACGTCGATTGCCCGGCACTCCAGCGTCAGCACCTCGCCATCCACCATCACAGCCACCGGACCGTCGAGGCGAAACTCCACCCGCCTAACTGCCTGCCGCTCCGCCAGCGGGTGCCGTGTGTGCGTGCCATCATAAAGCGTTGCCAAATTCCGGATCAGCCCCAATCGCCCAATCGGCCCCCACCGCACATACTCGATCAATCCATCATCGGTGACCGCGTCGGGCGCGATCATCATTGTGCCACCCGTAAACTTACTGTTGTTGAATGTCAGAAACAAACAGCGTCGCGCATCAAACTCTCGCTGGTCGTCGAACCTGACCGGAAACGGCCGCCGATCAAGCCGTGCCAGAGCAAGAAAAATCGACAACAGATACCCGAACTGCCCAAGGCCCTGAAACCGCCGGTGTCGCAGTGCCGCCACGTCCGCTGCAAACCCCATGCTCAACAGATTCGTGTAGTAAATCGCGCCGTCTTTGTGCGTCAATCGCAAAACATCACAAGGCCGCGAACGCCGCGCCTCCAGCGCCCGAAGAGCATGCTCCAAGCCGCCCTCTCCGGAAGTGACATCCTCGAAATCCCGCAGAAACGAATTCCCGGTGCCCAGCGGAAGAAATCCCAGCGTAGGAATCTGCTCTTCCGCACCTGGAATTTCCTGAGACCCGAGACCTAAAGCCTGAGACCTGCTCTCCGGGAACACCCCGTTGACGATCTCATAGGAAATCCCATCCCCGCCCACTGCAAGAAATTTCCGAAAGCCGCGCCCATAAGCCTCGCGCGCAATGTGCGTGGCCTCCCCCGCCGCGCGTGTCTTCGTCGCCTCAATCGCAATGCCCGCACCCCGCAACCGATCAAGCGCGGCTGTCACCCGCTCGCCGCAACGTCCCCCGCCCGCCGCCGGATTAATAATGGCAAGAAAAGTATCGTTCACACTTAGCTCTTGGCTTTTGGCTCTTAGCTCTAGCCTTTGGCCCTTGGCGATTCTTCCAAACGACTGAAAGTTGGGAGCTAAAGGCCAAAGCTAGATCCCCACCACTCCCGCCCGCGCAGCGCCCGCTCCAATCTCCTCCGCCAATTCTCCGCGCTTGATTTTCAGCGACGCCGTCCGCGGAAAATCTTTCTCCCACACCAGATATCCGCCCACGCGCTTGAAGTCGGCCAGCCGCCGGTTCCGCGCCACAATCTCTTCGCGCAATCGGTCGTCGAACTGCTGGTTCTGTTCCAGTCGCACCACCAGCATCAGCATCTCGTTACCGAGAGTCTTCTGTGGCCATAAATAATTCGCCGCAAACACGCAGTATTCCTTCACCGGCAAGCCATCAAACACGGCCTCAATGTCCTCGGGATAAATATTCTTCCCGCCCTCGGTGACGATCATATCTTTCTTGCGCCCGACGAGTTGCAAGTGCCCGTGCCCATCAAAGCGTCCCAGATCGCCCGTCAGCAGCCAGCCTTCGACGATCGTCTGCGCCGTCTGTTCCGGGTCGTCCAGATAATGCGACATCACCGCGCGGCTCCGCACCGCCACTTCCCCGATTCCGTCGCCATCCGGATTCAGCACGCGCACCTCGGTCCCGGGCAGGGGCTTGCCCACCGTATCGGCGCGAAATGGTTTCAGATCGTTAAGGGTCACGGCCGTGCAAGCCTCTGTCAGCCCGTACCCGCAAGTTACCGGAATTCCCAGATCGTAGAAGAACTGCAACGTCGAAGGATCCGTAAAAGCCCCGCCAACAATCAACGCTCGCAGTTCTCCGCCAAACGCCTTGTGTACTTGCGGCAGCAGACGCCGGCTCAACTCCACCCGCGGACGCCCTCTCGTCAGCATTTTATTCAGCCCGATCAGCCGGTCCAGCATCCAGCGCTCGCGCGGCTTCAGTTCGTCAAACTTCGCGCGCAGTCCGCGTTCCAGATTTTTCAGAACCATCGGCACCAGGCTCACATAGGTGATGCGATAGCGCACAAACGCATCGCGCACAAACTCCGGACGCAACGTCCGCAAATGAACCACGCAAGCTCCGCACACGAACGGCCCAATGAATCCCACCATGAAATCGATAGCGTGATTAGTCGGCAGAATGCTCAAATAGCGCACGCCCGGCCAAAATGGATACCACGCCGTCAGCGAAGCACACTGCTCCAGGTAGCTGTCGTGCGTGAGCACGCATCCCTTCGGACGCCCGCCCGTGCCCGACGAATAGACGATGCAGGCCGTGTCCGCGCGCTGCCGCGCCACAAACTGCGGATCGCCCTTCCTCTTGAATTCTTCCCAGCGATAAGCGCCGTGCAAGGGTTCTCCCGCCGGCGCTTCCGTCACCAGCACGATCTCAACCTTAAGTTTTGCGAACTCCGGCGACTGCGTGATCGCCCGCCACAAGTAATACTCCACAACCAGAAACCGCGACTTCGAATGCGCCAGCAGTTGCAGGTGCTCGGCCGCGGTTAATTTGTAATCCAGCGGAACCAGCACCCCGCCGCAGGAAAAAATCGAGTATGCCGAAATCAGCCACTTCGACTGATTCGTCATAATGATCGCCGCGCGGTCGCCCGCCTTAAACTCGGCGTCTTCAAGCGCCCGGCAAAGCGGACGCGCCATTTCCTTAAAATCAGAGTAAGTAAGCCGCACTTTTTCGCGGTCGCGATCGGCTTCAATCAGGCAGGTTTCGTTGGGCCAGCGCCCCAGCGCATCTTTGAGCGCTGCACCCAGGCTGGCATATTGGCGGAGATCAAGCATTCAAGTCGTTATCCCACCACGGAGACACGGAGAAAAGCACGAGTTTACCAGAACGTAACGAAAGGAAGTGGATAGTGAATCGTGGGTAGTGGGCTAAGGATTTAGCCCACTACCGAAATTCGGGCCTTGTGCTAAACTAACTAGGACAGTACCGAAATTCCGGTAGTGACAAGGTTTGGGCGGAGGCGAGACCTGATCTCCCTTGTCCCCGCACCTATAAGTTGCTACGCTGCCTTCTCATCACTGTGGGGGCCTGAGCTGCCAACTAAATCTTGGCATAGCCGCTCCATTTGTGCCGATGCTTCCCTTATCTGCTCAGCATATTCGTAGCCTTGTCGTGGCAGAAATCCCCCGTAGTTCTGAAGCAGGAGGCTGGCATTTGCCTCGATGGCAGTGGTGTTGGAGTGGGCTTGGTTCGAAAGGGCAAACGTTAGTTTTTCTAGCTGCAGATCGCGCACGACTAGCTCTTGTCTGCTCTGGGCAGCTTCCTGTTCAAGCACTCGCCCGTGGTAGCGGATGAGTCCAAACAGACATGCGGTCAGCGCGAGCAAGCACGAATTGGCAACAATGGTTTCTCTCAAAGCCTTACTTAGGCTAACATTCCTCTCGCTGTCGAATCTCGCGAAACTGCTGGCCTCTGCCATGGAAAGCGAAGACAGAAGCCCGCGAGCTCTATCCATGTACTCCATACCTTCGTTTGAATCCACCAGCATGAATGCCCGGTGGCGATACCCCTGTTGGCGCAAACCAATAGAGCGCTCCATCTCAGCTTGCTTGGAGTTAGCCAAAGACTCCAGTTGCGATTCCAAGGATCGTTCGCGCTCCGCCCGATCAGCTAGCCCCACACGAAGGCCGGCAAAATCGGTTCCGATCCTGCCTTTCGCGTCGGTGTAGGGCTGCAAGTAGGAAGGGTCCTCGGTTAGCAGGTATCCGCGCTGACCTGTTTCCATATCGGTCAGGTCTTTCAGAACACCGGAAATGTCTGCCTGGATCATGGAGGTTTCCAGTGTGAGCCCCGCAAGTTTGTGCATCTGTTTTAAATGGTTCACAGCAAGATACGCATTCCATGCCATGAAAGCGAGTAGCGCAGGGACCCCGATTTGCAGCGCAGCTTTTCGAATCATATTGTGCCATCCCTCACGTGATCTTCAGAACACCCTCAGTCGTAATTCGACTGGCTTTGCAAATCTCCTCCGCAACCTTGGCCGCTGCGACGCTGCTGTGAACCGGCCCTTCCGCTGACATAACCGAACTGGCAGCCAGGGTGAAAAGCACCGCATCCTCCTGCTTGTCGAAGTAAAGCACTACCTGATTCGCTGCCATGTGCGTACCTCCCACTGATTGTTCTTAGGAATGATAGGCCGATTCAGCACAAGAATGAGGTTGTCTTGTTTGGTGCGCCTTGTTATCCAACCTTCCGCCAGCGGATGAAGCCAAGCAAATGATCTACTTGCCGAAAGAAGTTGCAGCTTAAGATCGAATCTCTCGCTCAACTGCTTACAATCGCTGGCGTACTCTTTAGTCTCGTGGGCGTCATTGCCAATATGCACATCTATTTTCAGCCCACGAGCCTCTGCAATACACTCGTGATGCTGATCCTGTTTGTGGCCGGTCTGGGATTGACGGCGCGCGCGCCACACTTGCATACAATGGATCGATGGAAACTCCGTTCGACGAATATTCCGCCCGGGTCCAGAAGCACTTGGAGAACGTCTACGGAATCCGCGTCGTGACTCGGGATATTCCCGATCCGCTGACCGGTGATCTGGACGGATCGGAAATCCATATCGACTACGCGGTCACTCCGGAACAGCGCTTGTTCCTGTTGGGGCATCTCTTCGGGCACACCGTCCAATGGAATGTGGACCCCGCCTCGTTTGAAATTGGGCGGCGGTATCAACCTCCCGTGAAGGAAGACCTCATCCCTGCCATCATCGCTTACGAACGAGAAGCGGCGTGTTACGGACTTGCCATGTTCCATCAGATCGGCATAACGGGCATTGACATTGACCAATGGTTTTGTGACTACACTGCCTGCGATCAGGCATACTTGCTGCATTTCTATCGCACGGGAGAGAAGCGGGATTTTCGCAGCTTCTGGCGAATCAATGCGCCTCTGATCGAGCCCAAGGCGGTTCCCATTTTCACCCCGACAAAAAGATCTCTCCGGATGGATGGGATTGTGATTTGAGGTTTGTTTTTTCCCTTTGCCCGAGTTTCTCAGGGCTGCGGAAGAACTTTTTCCGGTGGCAGTCTCGCCGCAGCGGCTAAAGCCGGCTCTGAAAACAGCGCATTATCGCAGCGGTGAACCGCTGCGCCACCCAAAATCACCCTTCTGACGTCTTTCGTGACAACGCGAGTAGTGCGTTGGTCTGGCGGATCAACTCGCTGCGGTCGATGTCGCGGTATTTTTTGGGCAGCAGGCTCTTGCTGGTGCACTCCAACACTGCCACCAGATTCTGCAGGTCGATTTCCGTGGGGTAGTACGGCGGAATGAAATCTTCCAACGCCGCTTTCAAGTCTTCCGTATCGACGGCGGACTTGTCTTGCAAGCTGCTCCTCATGTGGCTGCGCACCAGGACCGCCTCGATATCGGCTCCCGACAGGCTGCCGGCTCGCGCCAGGAAGAACGTTTCGACATCCTCGGGGAAAGGCTTCATGCCGACCTTCCTCTGCATGGCGCGCAAAAGGGCGAGGCGCTCTTCCTGAGTGTCGGGATAAAACAGAGCAATGTGTTCTTCTGCGCGGCCCTGCCGCTTCAGGTCCACGGGTAACAGATCGGGACGGCAAGTGAGGAGGAACCAGATCACCTTGCCTCGCAGTTCGGTATTCCCCATAAACTGCGCGATCTGGGCGAACACGCGATTGCCCACACCACTATCGCCGGAGCTGGAACGATCTCCGAGCTGAGCGTCGGCTTCATCCACAATCACGGCGATCGGGCTCATCGCTTTGAGCAGGGTCAAGACCCTCTCCAAATTGCCTTCCGTGACCCCTTGCCACATGCTGCGAAAATTCTTTAGAGTGACCGCTGGAATCCCGACCTCGCCGGCGAAGCAGGTGGTGATGAAAGTCTTGCCCGTACCCACCGGGCCGCAGATTATGTAGCCCATGGGCAGGACATCGGTGTTGCCGGCGTGGATGGCTTTGGCCGCATCCTGCAACTTCCGCTTCGCCTGGTCATTTCCCGCGACAAAGGACAGATCGAATCGGCTCTGGACAAACTCCAGCAGACCGCCGGATTCCGCTTCGATCAGGTCTTTCTTCCGGTCCGAGAGAAACTTCAGCGTGAGCGGTTGCCGGTTCTGCACCGCGTGGGAGATCAGACTCTGCAACTGAACTCGCTTCAAGCCGGCGCCCAGCTTGGCCAGTGTTTCATCGTTCACTTCGGAGCCGGTGGGCAGTTCCTGATTTTTCAATTGCGAGCGGATAAATTCCAGGCGCTCTACATAATCCGGCAACGGAATTCCAATCGAAGAAACACCGGGATGCTGGACAATGCCCTGATTCAGTTCGATCTGATTTTCCGAGACGAGACAGATGGTGACATCCGCGTTCAGAAAAGTGGAATTGCGCGCCCAGCGCTTGAGAATGACCAAGGCATTGCGATCGTCCGCTGACATGCTGGAAACATCGCCGGCGGGGGCGATGGTCTCGGCGAAATCAATGACAAGTCCGATTTTTTTGCCGTCGGCGATGCGCAGGCGCAGATAATTGTCGAGCAGGTTCAACACCGCATCCGGATTGCGCGGCAGCCCGCCTTGCGAGTAGCTGGTGCCGTGAAAGCTGTCGTAGCCTTCGAGCGCGCGGCGAAAGTCGGCTTGACTGTCGGCTGAGCCGAAATTCAGCCCGCCACGGTCGTAATGCAGAACCACGTCGCGCTGGCCGAAGAGCGCGCCGGAGAGAAACTCATCCAGCGGAACGAAGTTTGTGGTTTCCTGACTGCGCAGCGGTACCAAGTCGCGCACATTTCCGTAGAGCACAAACAGGGCGAACGAACGCGAGTAGTATTTTTCGGAGAGTTCGCGCGCCCAGGCGGGAAGTCCGTCCAGATACTTTCCCAACGTTGTTGTGGTTGCTGGCATTTAGTGTGCTGGGTCAGAAAATTTGCCGATTCACTTGTTCGGTTCTGGTGAAGAAAAGAGCGCGTCACGGCTTCGGCTAGTCCCGCAAATTCCCGTTTTGACTATAGTTACTGGTTGGTACTGTGGGGGGTACCCCCCCTCCCCCTGGTCTATTGGAATCATTGAGTTAGGGAGAATTTTCCGCTAGATCTTTGACTCTAAAGGGTTTAACTTACAAAATCTAGATAACAAAGGAGTTAGGTGGCGTCCGAACTTGTAACTAGCCTTTAGAATCAGAGACTTACGACTTACTAAGTCTCGCAAAATCTAGATTTCAAAGAACTTATCTTCAACTTCGCCCACAGCCCACGTTGGACTATAGCACCAACTTTTATTGATTCTGTCTAACCCTACTTAGCATCCCGCCTTATGCATTTTGGAATCCAGCGCTCCTACCCTTCGTCGAGTATGATATCACTCGTCGCCGCAACCGCTCCAACCATATTTTTGATCACGGCGTCCGCGTGCCGCATCATTCGTTTGAGATTGGCTCGGTATTTCTCGTCTCCCGTAATCTTGAAAAGTGTCGCGGAGCATGACAAATAGTCCAGATAGATGAACCTGTCGTCCCAGCATTGAAGCGTGGGATGTTCCTTTACCTCTCGGTGGTGCCTAGACAACGCCTCAATTAGGATTGGGACACACTCCGATGCCAACAACTTTCCCAGGGCCTGGTAATAATTGGCAAGAGGTCCCGCCCCCTCTGTCACTCTTGCCAGCAAGAACTTCAGGGCGCGATCGCGATCTAAGTTCCACACGACGGGAAATGCAAGCATTCTCCAAATCCCGGGCTCGCCGTTATTCACCAAGAAATCAAGTAAACGCCGGTCATTGTCGTTTAGTTCGACCCTCCGAGAAAAACCGAAGGCAGCCGCGAAGCGCGCTCTGTAAGCCGGGGTCCACGAGGGCCATTCAGCCTCAACAGTCTCTACAGGTACGGTGAAATCCTTTCTCGCAAACTTGGAGACGCGCCGGACCTGGCCTTCCTCGCTCTCGTATCTTTCGAACCAGTCGTTGTCAGCTTCTACCATAGAGAGCTCGGTCGTCCCTCCGGGACTTGACTCATTCCTCCACTTTTCCCAGCGCTGAAGGCGCTGGGCTAAGTTAGGTCGCCCCTCCGGGGCTGGAGTCTCGGGCGTATCGGTCCACCGGATCGGGCGCATCGGTCCACCGGATCGCCCGAAAACTAGTCCTCACACCGGACTCACTCAGTTCGACATCCGTACACGGTTGGGGCCCGAGGACGATGAGGTGTCGTCGAGCGACATCAATCCGTCCAAGTCTGGCGACATGTCGCTGAAGATTGCTTCCACTTGCTGTACCGTTTGCTCGGTCTGTTCTACATCGTGCACCAGGCTGTCCAGGCGCTCGCTTACCTGCTGCGGATCGCGCATGGTTACCGATTGATCGCGCACTAGCATCAGCACATCCTCTACCGCGGAGCATTGCGCGTCGACGACTTTGCGGTTCTCGGAAATCTTATCGAACTTCTCCATACGCTTGGTGAGAATCTCGATGCGCTTCTTGTTGATCTCCTGAACCTTCGGCGGGTCGCTGCTCAGAGACTTTTGCAGGGAGGCTATTTCGTGCTTGATCCCATCCTGCTCGGTGCTCTTCACGTATTGCTGCTGCTGGGTGGCAGCCAGCAAGAGCCGGGCATACCCGTTGAGCAAGCCTTGTAGCCGCGAGTCGATTTGCTGCAAGAAGATCTGCGAGGTGGACGAAAACTGGGCAAAGTTACTGCGAATCGAACTGCAGACTTGCGCGGCATGGACATACCGACTCTGCATTTCAGCGGGCAAGCTGGCTAGCATTTCGCTCAGCTTCTGTTGGTGCTTTTGCTGTTCTTCGGCGAATTTCCAGGACTTCACCAGCCGCTGAAAGCGCCAGTTCTGCGGAACGATGGCGAGGTACATCAGTTCCAGCCCGCCCGCCAGGATGATCGGCAGAAAGCTGGCACTCACCAGGGCGAACGCGCCCGCACTCACCATGGCGATCCAGTTGTACTGTAGATGGAACGCTTCTTTTATGTAATTGATGTTTTCTTGCGGAACGCTGGCACCGGTAGAATCGTCATTGTGCTGTTGCATGCCCTGGAAGTCAGCGGGAGCCATTTAGACACTCACCCGCACCTGTCCGTTGCCGGGTGCTTTACGCAAACGGCCGAGAACATAGTTCGCCAGTTCGTGAAACTCATTGCGCTCTTTCAGGCCGAGATCGCGAGGGCGGTCGAAGGGCACTTGAACGTCCTCGATAATCGTTCCCGGATGCGCACTCATAACAAAGATCCTATCCGCCAGGTAAACCGCCTCGTCAACGTCGTGGGTGACAAACAAGATGGTGCTGGCGGTTTCGTCCCACACCTTCAAGAGCAGTTGCTGCATCTCGCTTCTGGTTTGCGCGTCGAGCGCGCCAAATGGTTCGTCCATTAGGATGACCGCCGGGCGGAGCGCCAAGGTGCGCGCAATCGCAACTCGCTGCTGCATGCCGCCGGAGAGCGTCTCCGGATAGGCGTTCTCAAAACCACTGAGTCCGATATCTTGGACTAATTGCGCCACCGTCTCCTTGCGCTTCGCTTCCGGGACGCCGTTGATCTTCAAACCGTAAGCTATGTTACCAGCGACCGTCAGCCAGGGAAACGAGGTGTACTTCTGAAATACCATGCCGCGGTCCTTGCCCGGACCGTGTACCGACTGGTCATTCACCAGGATTTCGCCGGTATCGGCTTGATCCAAGCCCGCGATCAAGCGCAGCAAAGTCGACTTGCCGCAGCCGGAAGGACCGAGCAGAACACGGAATTCGCCGATATCGCGCCCTTCGCGGGAGTACGCATCCTCAATGTCGAAATTGATGTTCTCCAGGGCATCAACCTTCGAACCGTCGGCGCAGGGAAACGACCGGCTGACCTTGCGCACGGTGATTTTCGATTTCTTAGGCTCCATATTCTTAAGCTCGTTATTCTTTAGCTCGTTATTCTTAGGCCCGGTGCTTGGCCGCCTTCAGGTGGGCGGTGGCGCTGGGAACAGCCGCTCCTCCACCGGCGAACGGGGAAGTCGCTTTGCGCCAGGGGAACAATCGGCCCTCCAGGAACGTCAGTAGAAAGCGGAACAGGAAGGCGGCGATGCCGATGGCGATGATGCCCGCGTACACGCGATCGAAATCCAGGACTTTGCGAGCCGCCTCCACCATGTAGCCTACGCCCTTGCGAGCATTCAACATCTCGGCCAGGATCACGTAGGTCCAGCCGATGTCATAGAGGATGCGGAAGGAGGAGAAAATCGCTGGGAACGAGGCGCGAAACACTAGCCACAACACCTGCCGCTGCTTGGCTCCGAGGGTGTACGCCGTTTCCAAGAGGGCGTTGTCTACCCGATTGACCTCTTCGACTACCACGGCCAACAAGTAAAAAAACATTCCGAACCACAGGAACGCAATTTTCTCGGTTTCGTCGATGCCGAACAGAGCGATGAACGCGGGAAGAAACGCGGTGAGCGGCATTGCGCGCATGGGGGCAGCGACGGGGTTGATGAATTCGAACAGCCAGCGGTAACTGGACATCAGAATGCCAAGCGGGATGGCGACCACCGCGCACCAGAAAAATGCCTGCGCGATGCGCCACCAGCTCATGAACACGTTGCCGAGCAGGTCGTACTCGGTCCACAGCATTCCGAAAGATCGGATTACTCCGAGGGGCCTGGGCAACAGCGAAAAATGCGGCCCTACCCAGTAGGGCAAGCCGATCCAGAGAAGCACGACGATGCCCCAACTGATGAACGGGGAGGCCCATCGGACCCCAGGCGATACTTCTTTCCGAATGGTGAACCAATCGCTCATTGTGACCTATCCGCTGCGACCTCAGCGGCTAAAGCCGCACTAAACAAAATGCAGTTATCGCAGCGGTAAACCGCTGCGCCACCCAAAATCAAGTGCAACGTAACACGGGCTAGCTCGAGGGGTTGGCATAGACCTTGATGTCGGTGCGTCGATTCTTCTCGCGTCCTTCGGGCGTCACATTGCTGTCAATCGGTTTGTCCGGACCATTGCCGGCTGTCCGAAGCCGCGCCGCAGGAAAGCCATACTTTTGCATCAGGTAGTTCTTGACCTCATCCGCCCGCGCGTGCGAAAGCTGAATGTTGTACGCACGCGCACCCGTCGAGTCGGTGTTGCCATCGATATCGACGACCGTGTTCTCATACGCGCGCATGGTGCCGGCGAGTTCATCTACGATGGCGCGCGAATCGAGGCTCATGGCGGAAGAATTAGGATCGAAATAGATGGAGCGGTGTTGTGTCGCGATGGGCGTGGCTCCTCTGGGCGGCTCCTTGTATTCGATTGGCGCCTCGGTAGACGCCATGGAGAAGCTGTCGGCCAATTTCTCGATGTAACGGCGATCCAAACTCTCTTCCGGGTTGAAGGTGTGTTTAATGATCCGCAGCTCCCGATACATGTCCTGGGCCATACCCAGGATGTTGTCGTAATCGGAGTTCGAGCCGGCGGGGCCCATGAAGGAACGGTTGTCGGCGTAATCGGCAAGCTTCACGCCACCGAGCATGGTCTTTGCCAGGTCGGATGGGATATTGAAATCCTTGACCGTCCCGATCAGGTTGTAGGCTCGCTCCGGTTGGGTCTTGATGAACTCAACACCTTCGAGCCAGCCTTGGGCGAACTTCAGCAAGGTTTGCGGATGCTTGGCGGAGAAGCTGTCACTCACCACCAGAATGTCGGCGATGAGGCGGTTGGCAATTTTCGTATCGTAGATCTTCTTCGATCCGGGACGCTTGGCGACCGCGTCGCTCATGTCGGGATCCCAGGCCACGGCGGCGTCAACTTTGTCCTGGGCGAAAAGAGTCGCCGGTTCGATGCCATCCTTGGTGTGGATGGCCTGGTTGAAGATTTCATTGCGCTGCGCCGTGCTGAGCCCGGAGGTCTTGAGTCCATTCCACAGCAAGAAGTGCGACGGCGTGTACGGGGCAAAAGCCACTTTCTTACCGGCCAGGTCCTCGATGCTATTGATTCCCTGCTTGCCGATGACGCCATCGGCGCCGCGCGACCAGTCCACCATCAGGAAGGCATGGGAACCGAATCCTTTTTCTTTGAACTGCGCATAGTCTTTAGCGTAGACGTCTGCGGTCGTCAGCATCACGTCGACATTATCGGTTGCGAGGGCGGCCGCTCCTTCCGTCCAATCGTCGATGATCTTGAACGAAACTTTGAGTCCTTTCTTGCCGTAGATGGAATCCGGTTGGGTGTCGAGGCCGCCATTCGCCACCAAGCCGCCGACGCACCCAACCCAGACGTTGACGCGCACCCGGACCACGGGATCGCCGCTCGTCGACGATGCCGGCAGCAATAGAGGCTTAGTGGCATCCAGCGTCTCTCCGCTACCGGAGGCGGTCTTGCTCCCGCCGCCCGTCCACTGGCTGAGATCTATGACTCCGTATCGATTCAGGCTGTAGCCCACCAGGGCCACGCCAATCAGAAAAATAAGAACCCATCCACCTCTTTCAATTTTCACCGCCATATATTTTCCTCCCCCGCTTTTTCCTATTCGCGGCGCTTTGATTCGCCCCTAACAGGCTGTGATGAAACTCAGCGCCCAGAAACAGCGCCTGAAGGCGCATTCTTAACTCGGCACTTACGGTATGCCTGAAGGCATACCCTGATACAGACTCGCAGTGGCACCGCTAGCCATTACGAGGTCCTTTGCTGTTCCTTCGCGGCAATTGTTTTTTCCGCACTGGCCGGTGCGGCTGCTTGTGGTGACGCCAGGCCCATCTCGATCTTGAATTGCTTGACCAGTTCGGCCGCTTGGAGTTTCTCGGCTTCGTCATCGATCTTGATCTTTTGCTGGTCGACATTGCTCATCGCCATGTCCATGCGGGCTTCGTTGACTGCCGTCGTCTCCTCAATCTTGCGCACCATCTCATCGTGGGTCTGGCTGATCCCGGCAACCTCGAATTGCTCCATCGCGTCGGCGACTTTCTTCTGCCACTGGGAGCGGCGGTAGTCGGCGATCGCGCCCAATGCCTCCTGCGTCTTCCGGTCTTTCTCGCGCATAAAGGCCTGCTTCACGGCCATTGCCTTGTCGAAGGCGGCGCGAGCGGTGGTGAGCTGGCCCTGATTTCTGGCCAGAGCGCCCTTTGTCTGCTCCAGTTGGGCGGCATAGGTGCCGGCGATGTCGTCGCGATTGGCCTGAATCGCAGCTTTCACCCTCGCAGTCAGGCTGGCCACGTCGTCTTTATATTTCGCCTCTTCTCTTTCGAGCAGCGTCACATTGGCCTTCACCATGGCGATGCTTTCATTCATTCGCGGCACCTGGTCATTCATGTCACGAATATTCTGCTGCAGAATGATCTCCGGGTCTTCCGCCGCTGAGATGAAGAAACCAATGAAGGACCGCACCACCCTCGATAACCGTTGCCACATAGACTCCTCCTGTTCAGGAACGCTGCGCTGTCTTCGATGGGGGCGGCGGCGCATTCACATCGCCCGTCGTAATGGGGTTTTCACTGACAAAGTATCCGACCGCCTCGGCGATCTTCTTTTCTTCCTGCTGTTTCTTTAGCCGCCAGCCGGTAAAACGTTCTTTCTCCCGCGACACTTCTTCGTTGTTGCTCTGGATCTTCGCTCGCTGCTCGGTCACGTACTTATCGATCTGTGCCTGAATCTCGCTGTTCTCTTTATTTTTGCGTGCTTCCAGTTCGTCGGCGGCGCGCTGCTGCACCCGTTCGTAGGTGTCCAGCGCGCGGTCGCGCCGAATCGCGTCCTGGATGACCTCCTTGATGTCCACGCCCGCAGCGTCGAGCGCCACCAAGACCGAGGACTTCTTCACGTCCGAAGGCAAATTGCGAAGGTGCTCGCTCTCCAGCATGTGGGAGATCTTGAGGATCGAATAGCCTTGCGGGGCGGGCGGGATTTCCGCTGCTTTGTAGATCTCGTCGAACGAAGTGGGATCGGACACAGGGGTAGTGAACTTCGGCTCCGCGCCCATGCTGGACGCGATCTCAGCCACGCTTTGAGCCGCACTCTTGGCACCGGCCGGGGCGTTCTTGGAATTCGGCGGGGCATTCGGCGGGCTTTGCCCGGTGCCGGCCGTTTCGTCAACGGAAACGATGTAGTTGTACCACTTTTTGGACATTCGGCCTCCTGCCTAGCCAACCCAGCCGCACAAAACCAGAGTCAAACATCGTGACCCAGAACGCTAATTCCCACTGGGTGCTTTGTCAAATGTCCTCATACAGTTCCGAGCGCCGCAGTTCCGAGCGCCCCCCACCGGGCTGAGCGCCATTCGATTCCGGAGCTGGTGGCAACGAAAACCCGGCTACCTGCGACCAACCAATTTAATCGCATATCTGTAAGCTTTTCAATTCAGCTAGAATGAACGCTCTTACCGTTCAAAGTGAACTGCTTTCTTGAACGAATGTGACTGAGATAGGAGCAAGCGTGGCTGCCAACGACCTCCCTTCGATACTGAGCCGGGTTGTAGAAACAAAAGCGGAATACGATATTCGATTGCTCGCACAACAGTTGGGGACGAACTATCGCTCGCTCATGTACTGGCTGCGAGGCGAACGTCAGTTTCCCGCGCACTTGCTGCCGAGAATGTGTGTGCTCCTCAGCAATTATGAAGGCCTTGATTTCCTAGAGAGCCAAGCCGGGCGGGTGGCATTCAAACTCCCTGAGCCGAACGTCACCTTAGAGAGGGAACTGGTTGCGGTGTCGCACCTGATCAGGGAGGTGGGAGAAGCCCTGGAGAGCGTTGCGGAAACTCTGGCTGACGGCATTGTCGAAGAAAACGAATTGCGGATAACGATTCCCAAGCTTGAAGCTGTCATCCAAGAATGCGCGTCCCTTAAGTACTTATTAGAAGACCTCTGCAAAAAGAGGAAAAAGAAGACAAAGGGTTAACTCTGAGGACCACAGGAATTCTCTCAGCCGCCCCGTGCTAGGCTGCGCTTAGGACCTACGTCAACGAAGTTGAGACTCTGCCCGAGTACGGAGTACAAAGGCTGCTACAATCTTGGTAAGTCGTCTTCTTACGGTATTAAAGCGTTTCTATGCTGGCTTTTACTGCTGGACGGCTATTGACCCCCACGGATGCCGTCGAGCATCCTCTCGTGCTCGTCGAGCAGGGACGCGTCCTCGAAATTTCCGCCCGGAGCGGGCAACAGGCTCCCGCCGGAATTTCCGTGACCGATTTCGGCGATGGCGTGATGGCGCCGGGTTACGTTGATCTTCACATTCACGGCAGCGCTGGATACGACGTCATGGACGATACCGCCGAGGCGCTGCCGGCGATCGAGCAACTGCTCGCGCGGCATGGGGTCACCAGTTATTTCCCAACCACCGTCAGCGCTCCGATGGATACGACTTTGCGCGCACTCGAACGGCTGGCGGATGCGATCGAAAAGCGCGAGCAAAATAATAATAAGAAGGATGACGTCAAGCGTCGATCCCTCCCGCTCGGAATTCATCTTGAGGGGCCATTCATCAGCCATGCGCGCCGCGGCGTGCATCCGCCGGAAAATCTGCTGGCTCCTAAACTGAGCACGTTCGAGCAGTTCTGGCAGGCGGCGCGCGGACGGATTCGCATAATGACGATTGCTCCAGAATTGGAGGGCGCTCCCGAGGTCATTGCCGAAGCCGCGCGGCGCGGCGTGTGCGTGAGCCTGGGACACTCCGACGCGGATTTTGAGGCGGCCGGACGCGGCATCGCGGCGGGAGCGCGGCACGCCACGCATACCTTCAATGCGATGCGTCCGCTGGACCATCGCCGCCCCGGCATTTTGGGTGCGGTGCTCACGGATGGTCGGGTGAGCGCGGACATTATCGCCGATGGCGTTCATCTCGATCCGGCCATCGTGAAGCTCTTTGCTGAGGCCAAAGGCCCGGAGCGAACCGTGCTGATCACGGATGCTATCTCCGCAACCGGAATGCCGGATGGCCGCTATCGGCTTGGACGCTTCGAAGTGGATGTTCGAGATGGCAAGTGCATGGCAGATGGCAAGCTGGCTGGAAGCGTTTTGACCATGGACCGTGCGGTAAGGAATCTGGCGCGTTTCGCAGAATGGGATCTGCCCCAGGCAATCGCAGCCGCTAGCCGAAATCCGGCGCGGGCGGCGCGAATCGCGAATAAGGGCGTTCTGACGATGGGAGCCGACGCGGACTTCGTGGTCCTGAGCGCCGCGGGCGAAGTGTTGCGGAGTTTTATTGGCGGGGTCGAGTGCTCCAGCTGATGATTTAGCGCCAAAGAATAAAGAATAATGAAGGTCATTGAAAGAAATGCGTTGGTCGTTAGCGAATGCCCTTGACCAATAACCATAGACAAAAGACAAACCACTCGTTTTGCCCACCACCCAGCAAATTTCCCCCCGATTGCTTATGATGGGGAATCGCGTTTTTATTCGTGGGGGCAGCGTGGCTGAGACGCAACAAACGAACGGAATCGAAGTATTGGAAACGCGGGAGTGGTTGGACTCGCTGGATTATGTGCTGTCACGGGGTGGACCGGAGCGAGCGGGACGGCTTTTGCAGCAACTGGCACTGCATGCCCGGCGTGAGGCTGGGATCAACCTGCCGTTCTCGGCGACGACTCCTTACCAGAATACGATCCCTTCCCGGCAGCAGCCGCCGTTTCCCGGCAGTCAGGAAATGGAGCGTCGCATCAAGAGCCTGGTGCGCTGGAACGCCCTGGCCATGGTGGTCCGCGCTAACAAGATTCAAGAAGGCATCGGCGGACACATTTCCACGTTTGCCTCGGCGGCCACGCTCTACGAAGTGGCGTTCAATCACTTTTTTCAGGCATCCACGGAATCCGGCGACCGCGACGCTGTCTATTTCCAGGGACACGCCGCTCCCGGAATCTACGCCCGCGCTTACCTCGAGGGCCGCATCCCCAAAGAGAAATTAGAGAACTTCCGGCGAGAGTTGAAACCAGGCGGAGGACTCTCGTCGTACCCGCATCCCTGGCTCATGCCCGACTTCTGGGAATTTCCGACCGTGTCGATGGGACTCGGCCCGATTCAGGCGATCTATCACGCACGGTTCATCAAATATCTTGAAAATCGCGGGCTGAAAACCTCGGCCGGCGGCAAAGTCTGGGCGTTCCTGGGCGATGGCGAAATGGACGAACCGGAATCGCTCGGCTCGATTACGCTGGCATCGCGCGAGCGGCTCGACAACCTGATCTTCGTCGTCAACTGCAACCTGCAGCGCCTCGACGGACCGGTGCGCGGCAATGGCAAGATCATCCAGGAACTGGAAGCGATTTTCCGCGGCGCGGGATGGAACGTCATCAAGCTCATCTGGGGCACCGACTGGGACCCGCTCATTCAGAGGGATCGTGACGGCCTGCTCGTCCGGCGCATGGGCGAAATCACGGACGGACAGTATCAGAAATATTTCGTCGAGAGCGGCGCGTATTTCCGGCAGAATTTCTTCGGCACCGATCCCCGGCTACTGAAGATGGTGGAACATCTTTCGGACGAGCAACTCGCCCGCATGCGGCTCGGCGGTCACGACCCAATCAAAGTACATGCCGCGTACAAGGCGGCGGTTGAGCACACGGGAACTGCAACCGTCATTCTTGCCAAGACCATCAAGGGCTACGGACTGGGCGAAGCGGGCGAAGGCAAGAACATTACGCACCAGCAGAAAAAACTGAATGACGATGAGTTGCAAATGTTTCGCTCGCGCTTCGGCATTCCGGTCGCCGACGGCGAGCTGCACGATGCGCCCTTCTATCGCCCGGCCGACGACAGCGCGGAAATCAAGTACATGCAAGAGCGGCGGAAACAACTGGGCGGCTACCTGCCGGTGCGGAAGGTGCGGGCTACGCCGCTGAAGCCGGTTTCTGACGCGCTCTTTGAGGAGTTCTACAAGGGCACCGAGGGTCGCGAAGCTTCTACCACCATGGTCTTCGTGCGCATACTCGCTAAGCTGCTGCGCGATCCCGAGGTTGGGAAGTTCATCGTGCCCGTGGTTCCCGATGAAGCCCGCACTTTCGGCATGGAGGCGCTCTTCCGCCAGGTCGGGATCTATTCAAGCGTCGGCCAGCTCTATGAGCCGGTCGATATGGATATGCTCCTCTATTACAAGGAGGCGAAGAACGGACAGATTCTGGAAGAGGGCATCACCGAGGCGGGATCGATGTGCTCGTTCATGGCCGCCGGTACCGCGTATGCCAATCATGGCATCAACACGATTCCCTTCTTTATTTATTACTCGATGTTTGGATTTCAGCGCATCGGCGACCTGATCTGGGCGGCGGCGGACATCCGCTGCCGTGGTTTCCTGATCGGCGGCACGGCGGGAAGAACGACGCTGGCGGGCGAAGGCCTGCAGCATCAGGATGGACACAGCCATGTACTGGCTCTTCCAGTGCCGAACCTGCTGGCCTATGATCCGGCCTTCGCCTATGAGATCGCCATCATCATCCAGGACGGCATCAAGCGCATGTATGTCGACGGCGAATCCATCTTTTATTACTTGACGGTCACCAATGAGCCGCTGCCGATGCCCGAGATGCCCAACCAGCCGGGCGTCCGCGAGGGCATCCTCAAAGGTCTGTACCGCTACCGGACTTCCGAAAAGAAAAACGCGAAGCTGCACGCGCAGTTACTGGGCAGCGGAACCATCATGTTTGAGGTGCTCAAGGCGCAAACCATTCTAGAAAAAGATTATGGCGTAGCAGCGGACGTGTGGAGCGTAACCAGTTACAAAGCCCTCTATCGTGAGGCAACCGACTGCGCCCGCTGGAACATGCTGCACCCCACCGGGACAGCCAAGGTGCCATACGTCACTCAGACACTGCAGGGCGCGTCCGGCCCATTCATCGCGGCATCAGATTACATGAAGGTTCTGCCCGATAGTATTGCCCAGTGGGTTCCGGGCAAGCTGGCGTCGCTCGGCACGGACGGTTTCGGGCGCAGCGAGAATCGTGCCTCGCTGCGAGATTTTTTCGAAGTGGACGCAAAGCACATCGTGCTCGCCACGTTGCATGCGCTGGCGGGCGAAAAGTCCGTTGACAAAGATAAGGTTGACAAAGATAAGAAGGACGGCGCCGACGCGGTCAGCGCGAAACTCCTGGAGAAAGCGATCCGCGATCTTGGCATCGATCCGGAAAAACGCAATCCGGCGAACAGTTAGCGTTCGAGAATCCAGTAGTGTTCGAGAATCCAGCCCCGGAGGGCGAACTAACTTAGCCCAGCGCTTCAGCGCTGGGTAAGAGTGAACCTAGTGATTCAAGTCCCGGAGGGACGACCGAGTTCTCACGCACACTCTGAAGGAGCTAGAGGGAAAAAGCAAAGAATGGCGACGGAATTCAAACTGCCCGAACTGGGCGAGAACATCGAGAGTGGCGACCTGGTCCGCTTGATGATTAAGCCCGGCGCCAGCATCACCGAAGGCGAGCCGGTGATGGAACTCGAGACCGACAAGGCGGTTGTGGAAGTGCCTTCGTCGGTGACTGGCACCATCGGGGAAATCCGCGTAAAAGAAGGCGACAAGCTGCGGGTGGGGCAGGTCATCTTCACCGTCGAAAACGGATTCGGAGCTGGAACGACGCCTGCTTCGAAAACGGAAAAACCGGCCGCGCAGCCCAGCGCAGTTGCCGCAACCCCAGCGAAGCCAGCCCCCGCATCTGCACCTCAACCGGAGCAGCGAGCGACTCCGACGGCTTCGCCCACGGCCGGTGAGTTCAAGCTGCCGGAGCTGGGAGAAAACATCGACTCCGGCGATCTGCTGCGGCTGATGATCGCGCCGGGCGCGCGCGTTTCTGAAGGCCAGCCGGTCATGGAACTCGAAACCGAAAAGGCCGTCGTCGAAGTTCCTTCCACGGTCAGCGGCGTGGTGCGCGAGATCAAAGTCAAAGAGGGTCAGAAGGTCAAGGTTGGTGAGGTCGTCTTTACGCTGGAGGGCGGTGTGGTCGCCGAGGCGGAACCTGCTCGCAGGTACGAACCGGTGGAACACATTTCCGGACAGCAAGCGGCGCGGCTCGGGTTCCACCTGGCCATGCGCGCCGAGGGCAAAACGGAAGAACAGGCGCTGCCCCCGGATCAACCGCAAGCCCCAACACCGGGCTTCAGCATGCCCGTGCAACTGGCCAAGGTGGCGGGCACGGAACACCGCGATCCAGCCCCGGCGGCGCCGCACGTGCGGCGTCTGGCGCGCGAAATCGGAGTGGATATTCACAGCGTGCAAGGCAGCGGCCCGGGCGGGCGCATTAGTGAAGACGACGTGAAGCTGTGCGCCAAGAATGCTTTGCTGGCGGCGGCCGCGGCAGCGCAAACTCCGCGCGGCAGCTTCGCGGAACCTGAACTGCCCGACTTCGCCAAGTGGGGCAAGACGGAACGGGTTTCGATGCGCGGAGTGCGGCGAAAAACCGCTGAGCACCTGCGTCAGGCATGGAACACGATTCCGCATGTCACCCAGCAGGATCGCGCCGACATCACCGAACTCGAACAACTGCGCGCCAAGTTTGCTCCGCGAGCGGAAGAGGCCGGCGGCAAGATGACGGTGACCGCGATCGCGTTGAAAGTCTGCGCGTCGGCCCTGAAAGTGTTCCCCCAGTTCAACGCCTCGATCGATATGGCGAAAGAAGAAATCGTCTACAAGCAGTACATCAGCATCGGCGTTGCGGTGGACACCGATCGCGGGCTGCTGGTGCCGGTCATTCGCGACGTGGACAAGAAAAACATTGTCGAACTGGCGGCGGAGATGACGCAGCTCTCAAAAAAAGCGCGCGCCCGCAAGCTCACTCCGGAGGAGATGGAAGGCGGCACATTTACCATCACCAATCTCGGCGGAATCGGCGGCACCGGATTTTCTCCCATCGTGAATCATCCCGAAGTCGCGATTCTGGGTCTTTCGCGTTCACGGATGGAGCCGGAGTGGGTGAACAACAAATTCGAGCCACGCTTGATTCTGCCGCTCTCACTCTCGTACGATCATCGGTTGATCGATGGCGCCGATGCCGCGCGTTTCCTGCGCTGGATTGCGGAAGCCTTCGAGCAGCCATTCCTGCTGTCGGTTCAGGGATAGCGGCCTGACTGAAAGCTTTAACGCAGAGGACGCGGAGTTTACGCAGAGGTTCGCGGAGGTCTTCTTGTTTTGTTTTTGGAGGTGGGATACGCGGAGTTAGCGTGAGAGGCACTTCGCACGGCTGGCTTTGGGTTTTTGTTATTTATTTCTCCGCGTCCTCTGCGTTGAACTCTGCGTTCTCTGCGTTAAAGCTTGTGCTTGGGTTGGCGAATTTTGAGGGTGGATAACGAAATGGCGAACACTTCGAATCTCCGTGTGGCTGTGATTGGCGGCGGTCCCGGCGGTTATGCCGCCGCATTCCTGGCTGCCGACCTGGGCATGAAAGTTACGCTGATCGATCCGGAAGTGAACCCCGGTGGCGTCTGCCTGTATCGCGGCTGCATCCCGTCCAAGGCCCTGCTGCACGTGGCCAAGCTGCTCGAAGAAGCGGAGCAGGCCAAAAATTGGGGCATCGAATTCGGCGCGCCCAAAGTTGATCTGAACAAGCTGCGCGGATGGAAAGAAGGCGTCGTCAAGAAACTGACCGGCGGACTTGGACAGATATCAAAAATGCGCTCTGTGCAGTTCGTGCAGGGCAAAGCGGCGTTTGTGAATTCGACCACGCTGAAAGTGACAAAAACCGCGGCTGGCGGTGAAGAGAACCTGACTTTCGATCGCATCATCATCGCGACCGGATCGCGTCCGACTGTCGTGCCCAGCCTCAACCTCGACAGCCCCCGCCTCATGGATTCGACCGGCGCTCTCGACCTGCCCGACATCCCGAAAACGCTGCTAGTCATCGGCGGCGGCTACATCGGATTGGAACTAGGATCGGTGTACGCCACGCTCGGCACCAAAGTGACCTGCGTAGAAATGATGCCCGGCCTGCTGCCCGGCGCCGACCGCGATCTGGTGCTGCCTTTGCACAAGCGCCTGGAAAAACTCTTCGCCGCGATCCTGCTGAATACCACGGTCAAATCGCTCAAGGACGAAAAGACCGGCATTCGCGTGGCGCTCGATGGTCCAAACGTAAAAGAGAAAGAGCAGGTGTTCGACCGCGTGCTGATGTCGGTGGGGCGCCGGCCGAATTCCGAGATTCCCGGCCTCGACCAGACGAAAGTCAAAGTCAACCAGAAGGGATTCATCGAAATCAACGAGCAGCGCCAGACCGCGGATCCCACGATCTACGCCATCGGCGACGTCGCCGGCGAACCGATGCTGGCGCACAAGGCAATGCATGAGGGCCGCACCGCAGTTGAAGCCATCGCCGGCCACAAGGTTGCGTTCGAGCCGAACGCGATTCCCGCGGTTGTGTTTACCGATCCTGAGATCGCCTGGGCTGGACTGACGGAAACGCAGGCGAAGGAACAAGGACGCGAGATTACCGTCGCCAAATTCCCGTGGGCTGCCTCAGGGCGCGCCATCACGCTCGACCGGCCCGAAGGCCTGACCAAGTTGCTCATCGATCCGAAGACAGAGCGCGTGCTCGGTGTCGGCATCGTGGGCGCGGGCGCGGGCGAACTGATCGCCGAAGGTGTGCTGGCCATCGAAATGTGCGCGCTGGCGGCCGATGTTGGCATGACCATTCATCCGCACCCAACGCTGTCGGAGACGATGATGGAATCGGCGGAGGTCTTCTATGGGCAGGCCACCGACATCTATCGTCCAAAGAGGTAGTGGCGTGAGTAAGCTTCGAGCTTCGAGCCGCGAGCTGCGGGCAAACCGGTTTACTCGAAGCTCGAAGCTCGAAGCACTACCCATATTGGAACATCGATGAACAAATGGGCGCTGTTGATTCTTGCCGTTTCCCTTTCCTTTCACAGCCTGGCGGCCCAGTCCGTCAACAGCCTGCTGAAGTCTGGCACTCAGCCTCAGGCAGCGAGTTCCGCATCCGCCGATCCACTGGGACGCGCTACGCCTTCGGGAACGGTGCTTGGATTCCTCAAAGCCGCGCAAGACGGAAATGAAAGGACCGCCGCGGACTACCTGCAAATGAGCGCCGCACGCCGCCAGTCGCAGGGTCCCGACATTGCCGGGAAACTGAAAGTGCTGATGGACAGCGCCTTTGTGGGCAGCGTACGACGGATCAGCACCAGTCCCGAAGGCGATCCGAATTACGGCACCTCCGATCAGCAAACCATCGGAAATTTTTCCACCCGCGATGCGGATGTTCCCGTTGTCCTCGTCCGGGTCACAGATCCAAGCGCTGGGAACATTTGGCTGTTTTCGGCGGACACGCTCAGCAAGGTCCCCGACCTGTATGAGAACGTGGAGGCTCACCAGGTCGAAAACAAGCTTCCGCAGAGCCTGGTGCGAAACGTTGTTCTGGGGATGCCGCTCTGGCAGTGGCTGGCGCTTTTCATTGCGATTCCAGTAGCTTTCGCGATCGGATGGGCGGTGGTTCTGCTGTTGGCGATTCCGCGCCGGCTTTGGCTCAAGTTCAGAAATCGCCCCAACCTGGATTCTTACAGCCGCCTGTCCGAGCCATTGCTGGTCTCCTTCAGCGCGTTTGCTCATCGCGTAATTGCCGCCTACCTCGGCCTGCCGCTGTTGCCACGTCTTTATTACTATCGGACCATCGGCGTACTGATCAGCATCGGCTTCTTCTGGTTCCTGCTCCGCGTCACCGGCCTTACCATGCAGCGCCTGCGTATGCATGCCATAAGCCGGGGCCGCATCGGCACGGGAACCCTGATGGTGCTGGCCGAGCGGCTGCTCACAGCGCTGGTGGTGGTGATCGCCACCCTGGCCATATTCGGCATCCTGGGCTTCAACCTGACCACCTTGCTCGCCGGCCTCGGCATCGGCGGCCTTGCCATCGCCTTCGCCGCGCAGAAGACACTCGAAAATCTTTTTGGCGGAATTTCCGTTCTGGCCGACGAAGTCATCCGCGTTGGCGACTACTGCCGCTTCGGCGACCGCACCGGAACCGTAGAAGACATCAGCCTGCGCTCTACTCGCGTTCGCACCGACGCACGCACCGAACTCTCCATTCCGAATGGCGCCCTCGCCACCATGAACATCGAAAATTTCGCCCGTCGCGACAAAATTCTGTTCAATCCGGCGCTCGCGATCAGGTATGAGACCACGGGGGACCAGTTACGCTATCTGCTGGCTGAAATCCGCCGGATGTTATACGAACACCCGAAAGTCGAAAGTGATAGCGCAAACATCCGCTTCGCCAATTTCGACAACAGCGCCTTGCGCCTTGAGATTTTCAGCTACGTGGTCACGCGCGACGCCAACGAATTCAACGCGATCCGCGAAGACCTGTTACTGCGGATCATGAGTATCGTCGAGAAATCGGGCAGCGGCTTCGCCTTCCCGTCACAGACCATGTACTTTTCGCGCGATTCCGGCATCGACAAGGAGAAAGCCGGCGCCGCCGAGCAGCAGGTCCAGCAATGGCGGGACCAGCACAAGCTGCCCTTTCCTGATTTTGCGGCCGCTGACAAGTCGGCCTTTCGGGGTTCGATTGCCTATCCTGAGCCTGAGTCGGCGACCGGAGGAAACCAGCGGAATCCGTGAAACTATAGAGGTCGATCCTCGGCTACTGCCAAACCGTTTACAGCGCGGTGTTGCCCCGTTCCTCGTTGCGAATACGGATGGCATCGACAATTCGCGAGAGGAAAATCTTGCCGTCGCCGATCTTGCCGGTGCGAGCCGCGGCGATGATGGCCTGCACGGCTTTTTCCACCATGTCATCGGCCAGCACCATCTCGAGTTTCACCTTGGGGATGAGGTCCACGGTATACTCACGCCCCCGGTAGAATTCAGTGTGTCCTTTCTGACGGCCATGCCCTCTGGCTTCGAAAACGGTCATGCCTTCGACGCCAATCTCGCGGAGAGCGTCCTTCACCGCATCCAGCTTTGAGACCTGAATAATCGCTTCTATTTTCGTCATTGTCGTCAGTTTCGTGACCGCATCGTTTGGAAGAGCCTGTGGTGAAACTCTAATTTCGAAATCCAGCGCCAAAAGGCGCGCTGCTGCCAATGCACTTGCGGCATGCCTGAAGGCATGCCCTGATACGAATCTCACTTGCACGACGGGCTGCTAGGGCTGTCTGCAACTACTCTGGCGCTTCCCAGTTATAACCTTCCTCGCCGTGCTGGGAGAGATCCAGGCCCTGGATTTCATCGTCCTCCTTCACTCGCAGCCCGATTGTAAGATCGACGACCTTCAGGATCACTAAGGTCCCCACGATGGCCAGGCCCCAGGCAATTACTACGCCGGCTAACTGGTTGAGTAATTGATGGGCGTTGCCCTCCAGCAATCCCGATGCGAGTGTGTTGCCCTGGGCATCCTTGAAGATGGGATTCACGGCGCTGGAAGCAAAGACCCCAGTCAGGAGAGCGCCGAGCGTGCCGCCCGCGCCGTGGACGCCGAAGGCGTCGAGCGAGTCGTCATAACCGAAGCGCATCTTGACCTTCGCCACCATGTAGTAGCAGCCCACTCCCGCCAGCAACCCGATGACAATCGCCGACATCGGCGACACGAAACCGGCCGCCGGTGTAATCGCGACTAATCCCGCCACCGCTCCCGAGATGGCTCCCAGGGCACTGGGTTTTCCGTTCCGCAACCACTCTGCGGCACTCCAACCGAGAGCGGCGGAGGCGGCGCCAAAATGCGTGGCTACGAATGCGCTGGTCGCAAGACTTCCCGCCGACAGCGCGCTCCCAGCGTTGAATCCGAACCATCCTACCCACAGCAGACAAGCGCCAATAAAGCTCAGCACCACACTGTGGGGAGGCATGTTCTGCTTGGGATATCCAATACGACGGCCGAGGTACAGGGCGCAGACCAAGGCGGAGACGCCTGATGA
>Ga0208827_1000082_pt1 | contig 87752 bp, 81 predicted proteins | sample Sb_taG_5_FD_187709 | JGI IMG/M metagenome (GOLD analysis project Ga0208827, IMG submission 187709) | Peat soil microbial communities from Weissenstadt, Germany - Sb_50d_8_FC metaG (SPAdes) (version 2) | ecosystem: Environmental > Terrestrial > Soil > Wetlands > Peat | place: Germany... | reverse complement strand
TGCAGAGCCCATGCGGAGAGCCTGACCTGCCAGCGCACCTTCACCGAAGAACTCGCCGTCCCCTAATATGCCAATGGTTGCTTCCTTGCCATCATTGGACACGACCGTGAGCCTTACCTTGCCGGTCTGGATATAAAACACTGCATCAGCGGTATCCCCTTGCGCAAAGATTCCTTGTTTCCTCTGGAAAAGCACAGACTTCCGGCCCTCGCCGATAGTTGCGAGGAATGCATGGGGATCGAAATCGCGTCCCTTCTTAGCCGCGGCACGGGGACCCATTAGTTTCCCCCATTGCACTAATATCACATGCCAATTTTGATGGTCTGTTGGGCATCGCACATACGCAGAAGAGTTTTGTTCGTTCGAACGCCCGATTTCGGGGTGTCCTTTGAAGTAGCGGAATCGCTTGTGACGACAGATAAGGGCCGTTTAGTGTGCAATGCACCATTGGCGTTTCAGTAATTGTTCGATACCAAACATACAGTATTTTCAGGGCAGGGTACGCTTGAAGTGACAGTTCAGCAGGTGCCGGGGGCTGATCACATCCGATGTCCATAACACGCCTATATGTCGAATGTCCAAACTGCCACACACAATACCTCATAAAAAAAGGCGCACTGACCTATAGCAACGGAGCGTACATTGAGAATGTTGCCGGTGCGCCTGAATGGCAAAGATTGCTTTGTCCCTGCCGACCGGGAAATCCCTATAAGTTCAAATTGAGCGAAAGCACGCGGCTACAAGTGTTTTCAAACGATGAAAGTGAGCGCACCCACTTCTTGCGGGAAAAGAATAAGGCTCCCACCTCGGGTTCTAGCAAAGCTGAGGAAGGCAGTGAGCAGAACAAAACGACGAAAGGCGATTAGTTGCACTGGCGGCGGGTGGCCCGTCCAAGCTTCGCTTGAGCGGGGCCTTTGACTTTTTCTTCATCACAAACGCCCAGCGCGCACCATCACAGACCCCCAACCGCCCGTCGCCGACAATGGAGATCGACCCTGTGGCAGGACAGAGGTGTGCCCGTCAACAAGACGGCCCTCGAACCTGCCCAGCCCCACTCCTGTCGGCACCTACGGCAACCCAAATCGCAAACCCGTGGGACGATACCCGACCGGGGTGCCCGCCCACCAGGAAAATGGGTTTTGTAATAATTACAGTGTAATAAGTACCCGCTTGTGTCTCTTTAACCACAACCGACACCGAGCATTATCAATAACTTGCAACCCCACCCCGCGCCCAAGATTCCCCCACTTTACTACAAGTACATACATAAGTATACGTACAATTACACCTGCACAAAATGTTCCACGTGGAACATTGTACGTACAACCATGGCAACCCGGCCAGCGGAAGCCACTTTGGTGTCACGGGGTGGCGTCCCGCCGAAATCACTTGGCTGGAGCCTCCGGTTTAGCGGGCTGGGAAGGTGTCGCGGCTTTCAGCTTAGCCAGAGACTCATCCACGCGCTTCCTGAAGTCACCCTTGTCGTCGTGCTCAAATCCGCTATAGTTCGACCCGACTCGCATCTCACACTCTGCACCCTTCGATACCAGGGTGACGTGGTTGGTTCGCTGAAGGGCCGCTCCGGTAATGGTGACATGAGCGGCATGCTTCACCTTGTAGGCAGCGGTCATTTGAGTGTCGTCACTCTCCTCGACGCCGTAGTTCTCCGGATTGCTAAGGGTGTCTTTGACCGCGCCCCACAACTCGCTGCAAGGAACGGGATAGGTACTCTTGTAGGTCTTGCCGAACGCCGGCAGAGCAAAAGCAAGCGACATCAAAACCACAACCACAAGTCTCGTCTTCACCATGGCATGTCTCCTCGTACGGATGTGCTTCTCAGAATGTCAAAACTGAACAGGAACCCCGTTTTCAAGACAACTTTAAAGATAGTCCTTCGAGACATTTCGTCAGTGCGCCAAGTCACCTGAGCCGGTGACCAGCCTCTGTATCCCCTTAAGGATAGATACCTATCTCGCGCGGTCCAGACGGTCACAACCGGGCGCCTGCAGTAATTCGTCGGATAAGCGAACATCAAATTGGGTGTACGGCTTAAAGCCGTGCCCTTCCCAAAAACACCGGCCGCCGGGGTGTTGAATCCGGGCGGCCGGTGTTTCGTAGGTCCTCGTCGAGGTGTTTCGCCTCGCTCGACTTATGACAGGAAGAACTCTTTCGCCAGCGACAGCCACTCCTGGCCGGGGATCTGGGTTGCTACGTCGTTGATGGCTACTCCACCGTCCTGGGCCAGCGCTCCCATGGCCGCCGGCATCGGCATCCGGTGCTGCAGGCGGCTTGCCGCCTCTTCCGTCCACCAGCGGGCGAGTGGACCACCCAGCAGGTTCTTGAAGCTTGTCTTGGCGTCGGGCGACTGCACTGTCACCAGCCAGCCTTCTCCGTAGGGATCGCGCAGTGCCAGTTTCGGATCGTCCATGAGCGCTTGGTTGATTTCAGACACGGTGCCCTCGATCGGCGAAACCATGTCGACTGAGTAGTCGTCGCGATAAAGTGTGCACATCTTCTGGCCTTGGCGAATCCACTGACCGCGTTGCGGCAGCGTGATGTTCTTGACCGTGCCGGTGAGCTTCGAGGCGAAATCATCCATGCCGACTCGCACCAGGTTGGGGCTCTCGCTCAGCGCCCAAGTGTGGCCGGGATGGTAGCGCAGGTTCTCCGGGACCGCGAAGCCGCCGACCAAGGCCGGCTGAAGGCGGGGCGCAACAGCGTCATGCTTTGCTGCGGCGACCTGCAACGCTGGTCGCACAAAGGCGTGGCGCGTGCGGAAGTAGTCAATCAGCAAAAAGGTTGCGCAGAAGAAGAGAACCAGTAGGACTGTCATAAGTCACCTCGTCTGAGGGCCGCCTAGCGAGCCACTCACACTTTTCTAAAGGCAATCGCGATGCCAAGACGAGGCGAATTGCGAACAAGTGGGCTGCGGGCCGCGAGTTCCCGTGGAATCAGTCGGATAGACGAAAGGCAGGTTCGTGGCGCGCACCATTCCGATGAAATTGTAAACAGTGCCTTGATGGAAAACGCAACAGGCCAAAGCTCGTGTTTTCAGTGTTTGGCGGTGGAATTAGAGGGTGAGGGCTTGGAATCAGTAACTTACGCGAAAGGCACGAACCGTTGAATCTCACAACAGCAAGCGCTGAAGAATGCAACAATGAAAAGCTCGCCACGAGAGGATCAGAGCCATCCGATGGCGTCCCTGAAATCCTGCCCCGCCTCAGGGTGAAACCGGAACCGCTTACTTCTCATCGGGGAACTCTTTAGCGAGTTCCCGGAGCACCCGCTCGCCGGGGATCATCTTGACTTTGCCAGCTCGAATATCATCAACGCGGCGCTTGATCTCCGCAGCCCACGCCTCCTCAACTCCTTCTTCCGCGGGCCCTTCATCGAGGCTCTCAATCAAGTGATCGATTAACAGACCGCGCTCTTGAGTGGAAAGAGCCAGTGCCTTCTCCAGCATCTCCTAAACTTGCGGCGTCCGCTCTGCCATGACGACCTCACGTTGCCCATTCTATCCCAGGTTGCGGGGTATCCCATTCAGCGCATAGAACGCGATGAGTTGGGGGCGCCCGGCAAGGCAGGTGTGGTGAGAGTCAATGAGTGGGGAGTACTAAGATGAAGATCCGACCTCCGGCCGCGTTAAGCGGAGTCTGACGGTATACGCTTCTTCAAGCGCTTCACTTGGCAGACATTCTAAGGAGAGGAGTAGGGTGGCTTTGGCACACGCTAACTCCCCTTCACGCATCTGGAAATAACGGCCACTCGTTGGAGTTCTTTCTGGCTAAATCGAAATGTCTCCCCGTTCATAGGGTGACAGTTTCACGTTGCCATTAAGAAATGACAAAATTATGGAGCAAGATATGCATGTTATTGCATCTGTTAGCCAATAGAAGATAGTGGTAGACTAATTAAGTTTCGAAGGAGTATCTGAATGTCCTTATACGCCCGCCGTCTTCGCTGGATAGTTGTGTTTGTATCCTTGTTTTCGTACGCTGCCTCCGCGTCGACCGCGACCACCTATCTTTACCTAAATAGCCAACCGGGCGACTACATCGGTCAGGGAATTACGCAGACATTGACTCCGTCCGAAGGCGCATTCTCGGTCAGTAACGGTCTCAACACCGTGAATGTTTCTTTCAACACGCCGGATTTCAGCCAGTTCTGGTATTTGAATTTTGGCTCGCCCCTGTCAGTGAAATTCGCCAAGGGTCAATACGTAGGCGCGCAACGGACACCATTCCGCGGGCCGACGCGGCCGGGCATTGATGTAAGCGGAGACGGACGGGGTTGTAACACGGATACCGGTCAATTCCTGGTATCCGACTTCGCGCTGGCCCCGGATGGAACGGTGGCGCGGCTCGCGATTGACTTTGAGCAGCATTGCGAAGGAGCGGCCCCCGCTCTCTACGGTTCATTACGCTATAACTCAGGAGTAAGTGCCGTACCACGGCTGGGAATTGGCAGCGCTTACACGCTGAAGGGTAACACGGGAACCAGCGACGGTCTGATTGAAGTCGCACTATCGATGCCAAGCCAGAGCGTGGTCACGGCGCAGTATGCGACGGCCGATGCCACGGGCGTGCAGAGTGTCGATTATGTGGCCACGAAGGGAACGGTGACCTTCCCTGTCGGAACGACCTCCGAAACCGTTGTCGTTCCCATCCTCGGAGACCGGCTGCCGCGGGGCAACAAGAGATTCAAAATTGCGTTGACGTTACCCGCGGGCGCCCTATTGGGTGCCCCTTCCGCGTCCGTTTTGACTCGCGATCCTAACATCGCCCAGACCGTACTCGCGATGAGCAGCCAGTCCGGCGATTACATCGGGCAGGGGCAGCAATATCTCATCACGCAGTCCGACGGGATTTTCACGCCCAACACTTCAGCGAATGTGGTGACGATTTCGGTAAACAACGGCGACAGCTGGGAGACGGATTTTGCCGGTCCCAGCAGCGCGCGTCTGACCGCAGGCGAATACCTTAACGCGCAGCGTTATCCTTTCCAGCCTGCGGGCATTCCGGGGCTGAGCGTCTATGGAGCAGGGCGCGGCTGCAATACCCTCACCGGCAACTTCGACGTGCTCAAGGCGGTGTACAACAAAAGTACGGGCGCATTGCAGTCCTTTGCCGCCGATTTCGAGCAACATTGCGAGGGACAGACGCCGGCATTACTTGGCTGGGTGCGGGTAGGCTCGCTCCTACAGCAATTCTCAGCGAGCGACGCTGTCATCCAGGGATCGTCGGCGGTGTTCACCGTGACGTTGAATCCGTCGCTTGCGAAATCGGTCTCGGTGAACTTTTCGACTGCTGCCGGAAGCGCGATTCCAGGCACGGACTACGTGGCCACTTCTCAAACCCTCATGTTCTCTCCGGGCATCCTGCAGCAAACGGTCAGCGTGCCGTTGCTGACCTCCAATACGCCGAAGAAGACTTTCTATGGTCAGCTTTCGTTGCCGAGTGGAGCAGCCGTGTGGGTGAGCCAAAGTTCGGCGACGTTCTGACGCCTTTTCTGGCGACCAAGTGCCCCGCTCATCGAGTCCCTTGCGATGAGTGGCTTCGCTGCGCTCACCTCTTCACCACCACCCCAATCCCCAACTCGCGCAACTGCCCCTCCGCCACCGGCGTCGGCGCTTCCATCATCAGATCCTTGGCGGCGGCGGTTTTGGGGAAAGGAATTACTTCGCGCAAGCTATCCGCTCCCGCCAGAATCATCACGATGCGATCGAGGCCGAGCGCGATTCCGCCATGGGGAGGCGTCCCGTATTCGAGCGCTTCCAGGAAGAAGCCGAAGCGCGAGCGCGCTTCTTCTTCGGTCATGCCGAGGGCGTGAAAGATTTTGCTCTGCACGTCCTGCCGGTGAATACGGATCGAGCCCGATCCCAGTTCCGTCCCATTCAGCACCACGTCGTAGGCAAGCGCGCGCACCATGGCCGGATCGGTTTCCAGCTTGTCCATGTCTTCATCGTGCGGCGAGGTAAACGGATGATGGGCGGGGTTCCAACGCCTCTCGCTTTCATCCCACTCGAACATGGGGAAGTTCGTCACCCACAAAAAACGGAAATCGCCTTTCTGAAAAAGCTTGTGCCGGTCGGAATATTTCTGCGCCAGCGCCACGCGCAGCAGTCCGGCCGAGGCATAGATGGCCATCTCCGCGGGCGTTACCTTGCGCTTGCTGGCCGGGTGCGCGTCTCCGGTTGCGCCGGAGCGCGCCGAGCCCACCACCAGCACCAGCAGATCGTCGGCCGCGGCGCCCGTTTTCGCACGGACTTTTGTTCCCGCTTCGGGGTGCTTGTTCTCGATGCGCTTGAAGTCTTCGAACACGCGCGCTCCGCCCTTCGACACAAACAGCGGCCTGATGTCGTCGCGCTCCTTGCGCGAAAGCTCGCCCACGTGCGGAATGCGGATGGCAATCACGGGCAAATCTTTATTGATGGCCAGCGCTTCGAGATCGGAGGGCGCAAAACAATCGGCCACATCGGTGAAAGCGGGTACGCGCAGGTCGGGCTTGTCGATGCCGTACTGCCGGATGGCATCGTCGAAGTCCATGCGCGGGAAAGGCGTCTTGATTTCGTGCCCCGCCGCTTTGAAAGCCGCGGTCAAAAAGCCCTCCACCACTTCCCACACCCGCTCCGGTTGCGGATACGACATCTCGAGATCGATCTGGGTGAATTCGGGCTGGCGGTCGGCGCGCAGATCTTCGTCGCGGAAGCAGCGCACGATCTGGAAATATTTATCGAAGCCCGAGATCATCAGGATCTGCTTGAACAGTTGCGGCGATTGCGGCAGGGCGTAGAACATTCCCGGCTGCACCCGGCTGGGGACGAGATAGTCGCGCGCGCCCTCGGGCGTGGAGCGCGTCATGAACGGCGTTTCGATCTCGAAGAAGCCCTGCGAAGCCAGGTTGTCCCGGATGGCGAGGGCCACTTTGTGCCGCAGTTCGATGTTGAACTGCATAGCGTCGCGGCGCAGATCGATGTAGCGATATTTCAAGCGCATTTCCTCGTTCGCGAGCACCGTATCCGAAGGCAGAAAGGGGAGCGGCTTCGACACGTTCAAGATGCGCAACTCTTCCACCACCAGTTCGACTTCGCCGGTGGGGATATTGGGATTGATGGTGTCGGCATCGCGGCGCTTCACCGTGCCGATGGCGGCGATCACAAACTCGTTGCGCAGCGCTTCCGCTTTCTCGTGAACGGCGGCGCTCAGTTCGTAGTTGAACACGACCTGCGTCACGCCGGTGCGGTCGCGCAGGTCGACGAAGATGATTTGGCCCAGGTCGCGCCGCCGGTTGCACCATCCCATGAGCACAACTTTCTTGCCTGCGTCGGAGAGCCGAAGAGCCCCGCACATATGAGTTCGTCTGAGGTCGCCTAAGAAATCGAGCACGTTTTCGCCTTGTGTTCCGAAATTGGTACCGCTGACTGAAATTACAGTGGTAAGCCGAATCGTTGATTATAAATGGAACCGTATGAAGCGAAGTAAGTGGGATGTAAGAAACTGTACGTTCGGCTCGCAGCGGTGAATCCCACGAGCCGATGATGGCTGGTAGCCCCGGCAGGAATCGAACCTGCATATTCAGTTTAGGAAACTGAAGTCCTATCCGTTGAACGACGGGGCCATAAGAAATCAGGTTAGCACGCCTGCGGCGGAGCAAGCACGGGACGTAAAGGGGCGCTCAATCCGCGCATCATGCGCTCGAACTGTGGGAGATCGAGAGACTGGGGCCCGTCCGAAAGCGCGCGCTCCGGACAAGGATGCACCTCGACAATGATGGCGTCCGCTCCAACCGCAATCGCAGCGCGTGAAACCGCCGCAATCAGGCTCTGTTTGCCAGTGCCATGCGACGGATCGGCCACGACCGGCAGGTGCGAAAGTTCTTTGGCGAGAGCGACGGCGGCAAGATCGAAAGTGTTGCGCGTGGCAGTTTCGAAAGTCTTAATTCCGCGCTCGCAAAGGGCAACCTGATCGTTGCCTCCGGAAAGCAGGTATTCCGCCGCCAGCAGCCACTCCTTGACCGTGGCCGAGGGGCCGCGCTTGAGCAGAATCGGCTTCTTGACGGTCGCCAGCCTGCGCAGCAACGCAAAGTTCTGCATGTTGCGCACGCCCACCTGAAGCATATCGGCGTACTCGCAGATCAGGTCCACATCTTCCGTACTCATGACCTCGGTCACGACCGGGAGGCCAGTGAGTTCGCGAGCTTCGCGCAAAATCTTCAGCGCTTCAATTCCCAAGCCCTGGAACTCATACGGGGAGCTACGCGGTTTGTAGGCTCCGCCGCGCAGCATGGTCGCGCCTGCGCGCTTCACCGCTTGCGCAGTCTCCAGCATTTGCTCGCGCGACTCCACCGAGCAGGGACCGGCGATCACGACGACTTCGGGGCCGCCGATTTTTACTCCACTAACGTCGACCACCGAGGGCTGCGGCCGCGTTTGACGGCTGACGAGCTTAAAGGGCTGGGCGATCGCTACCACGTTATCCACCCCGGGCGCGACCGAAAGCGCCTCGATTTCATGGCGGCGCCCACCGCTGCCGACCGCCGCAACTATGGTGCGCTCGGTGCCACGCGTGACGTGGGGCTGGTATCCGGCTTCGCGGATGCGTTGAATGATGTGGTCAATCTGATCGTCGGTGGCGCTGTCGGACATGTTCACAATCATGGCGATGACCTTTCTATTTGCCGCCAAAAAGCAAAAGCCGCGAATTCTATCGCGGCTTTGGCGGAATCTTTGAGCTGTCTCTATTTCCCTGGTGACTGGCTGCGATTCTGCACCTCGGCCGCGAATGGAAACCAATAGCGGCTAAACAGGCGGAAAATGCTAAATCGAGTCATAGAGATGCTGAGCCGTAACTCTCGAAATACCGCTGCCTTCTAAAACTGGTGGAACCGGGATTACTGCCCTAGAGAACTGGCAACACTGGAGAACGCGTTGTTGGCGTTGCCCCCAATCAGACGCACAGTGCCGATCACCAATACCAGGATGACGGCGAGCATGACGGCATATTCAGCGATATCCTGCCCTTGATCGTCCGTGCAAATCTTGCGAAGAAACTGCATCATGAAACCTCCGGCCCTGGGGTAAACAATTACCGGGGAAAAACTTGTTTAGCTATAATGCCGCCTCGGACGGCGATTGTCAATCGCCGCAGGAGCTGGCTTCTTAACCCTGTATGCACTCACCGCTCAAGTCAAAACCCGAGCCCCGCGCGGAGTTCAGGAGAGCTTGCAAATTATAGTGGTTGCGTTTGCCACAGCCTCGATGCTGGCTCGTACCAGTGTTGTCTTTCTCGTTTTCTCGTTTTCTCGTTGGCAAACAAAGACTACGGTTCTGTCGCTGGAAAAACTGACGATGCCGTCGGGGCCACAGTGTCGCTTACGAGTTGGCGGGCGGATTGCGAGGCGTAGTCGAGTACGCGTCCCGGCAGCACCCCAAGGTAAAGCGTAAGCAGCACGCAAACCGCAATGGCGAGCCCCGCCGCCGCGGGTACGGGAACGACTGGAACTTCGCCCCGTGGCTCACGCATGTACATCATGACGATTATGCGCAGGTAATAATAGGCGCCCACGGCGCTATTCAGCACCAGAATGATCGCCAAGCCAACCAGATTCGATTTGAGCGCGGCACTTAATACGTAGAACTTGGCGAAGAAACCACCCGTGATCGGAATGCCGATCAAAGACATCAGGAAGAATGTGAAAGTCGCGGCCAGCACGGGGGACTTCCTCCCGAGGCCCGCGTAATCTTCGAGTGTGACGTACTTTTCGCCCGCGTTCGCGAAGTGGCTGACCACGGCAAATGCTCCGACGTTCATCGCCGCATAGGCGGCGGTGTAGAACATCGCCGCCGACGCGCCTAGCGCAGGTTGTGCTGCAAACGCCACCAGTAAATATCCGGCGTGGGCGATCGAGGAATAGGCGAGCAGGCGTTTGACGTTGTCCTGCACCAGGGCGCATACATTTCCCAGCGTCATGGAAAGCGCGGCTGAGACCCAGATCAGCCAGAAGCGTCCGGGTGTGTTCGCTTCGAACATGACCCGCAGCAAAACCGCGAACGCCGCCGCCTTGGGGCCGGTTGACATTAGGCCGACGATCGGGGCCGGGGCCCCTTCGTAGACGTCAGGGGTCCATACATGGAAGGGTGCAGAGGCAACTTTGAAGCCCAATCCCACGAACATGAACGCCGTCGCAACATACGCCAGAACCGGCACAGGTACGCCGCCCGAATGCAGCGCCAGACTGATCGCGTCAATGTTGGTGGAACCGGTCGCACCGAACATGAGCGCGACGCCGTAGAGGAAGAACGCCGTGGCGAACGATCCCAGTAGAAAGTACTTCAGCGACGATTCGCTGCTGGAAGCGTCGCGCCGCCGAAAGCCGGCCAGCACGTAAGTCGCGATCGACGAGATTTCCAGGGCAATGAAAATAAGTACGAGTTCGATCGCCGACGACATTAGACACATGCCAACCGTGCCAAACAGGATTAGCCCGTAGTACTCCCCGGCACGGATGCGCTGCACTCGCAAGTATTCGAAAGAACTGAGGATGACAACTGCCGCAATCGCGATGACGAGGAAGTGAAAATAGACGCTGAAGTCTTCCACCCGAACCATGTTCCAGAAAGCGGTTCCGGGATACTGCGCCATCCAGAATGTCGACGCCAGCGCGGCCAGAGCGCCGATCAGCGCGATGGTGCCGAGCGCTTGGTGACTCCTGTCTTCGTCCAGCAGCGGGTCGACAACCATTATCAGCATGCCAAAGATCGAGAGCACCAGCTCCGGCAGGATGCGGATGTAGTCGGCGCCGGGCGGCGACGTGTAAGTCTGCATCTGCGCCAGGAGACCGGGCAATGAATGCGCGAACGCCATCGTCATTATTATTGCCCCCATTATTATTATTGCCCCCATTATTGGCCCACCATCCTGCTGGCCAATTGGGTGAAGGGGGCGAGAGCCGCTCGCACCGCCGGATCAATTGCGCTGAGCCACACCAGCGGCGCAACACCCATCACCAGAGCGGCAACCGCAATCGGCCAAAGTGCCGCCTTCTCTCGCAGGTTGAGGTCGGGCAGCGCGTTATTGATTTCATGCTTCACCTTGCCGAAAAAAACACGCTGATACATCCACAGCAGGTAGCAAGCGCTCCAGATCACGCCAGTCGCGGCCAGGATCCCATAGATCGGCCGCGCCTGAAATGCGCCGCTCAGCACCAGAAACTCGCCGATGAAACCGTTCAGCAGCGGCAGTCCGACTGAGGCCAGCACGGTGACCAGAAAGAGGGTGGCGTACTTGGGCATGGGTGTCGCTAAGCCGCCAAAGTCGGTGATCTCATAAGTGTGGCGGCGTTCGTAGAGGAGGCCCGCCAGCATAAAGAGTCCGCCGGTGGCGACTCCGTGCGCCAGCATTACGAAGACGGCTCCATTCAGGCCGGCCGTAGTGAAACTGAAGATTCCGAGGACGACGAATCCGAGGTGACTGATCGAAGAATACGCGATCAGCTTTTTCATATTCGGCTGTACCAGCGAGACCAGTGCGCCGTAGATGATGCCGATCAGCGCCAGCACCATGATCCAGGGGGCGTTGCGGTGCGCCTGACCGGGAAAAAGGCCGACATCGAAACGCAGCAGGCCGTAGGTGCCCATCTTTAGCAGCACGCCAGCCAGCAGCACCGATCCGGCGGTGGGCGCTTCCACGTGCGCGTCGGGCAGCCAGGTGTGAAAAGGGAAAATTGGAACTTTTACCGCAAAGGCGATGAAGAAGCCGAGAAACAGCCACAGCGAGGCAGTTTCGAAACCGGGCACGCCACCGCTTCGAATCGCGCTTTGGATGACGACAAAATCGAAGCTGCCCGTCTTCGCATACAGCCAGATAATCGCCGCCAGCATGAACATCGAGCCGATCATGGTGAACAGGAAAAACTTCACCGCGGCGTAGACCTTGCGTCCATGGCCGTACATGCCGATCAGCAGCGCCATCGGAATCAGCGTCGCTTCCCAGAAGAAGTAGAACAGGAACAAGTCGAGCGAAGTGAAAACGCCGATTAGAGCCGTCTCCAGAATCAGCAGAAGGATGAAGAATTCCTTCACTCTCTCGTGAATCGAAGTCCAGGAAATCAGCACGCATAGGGGCGTGAGGAACGTGGTCAGCACAACCAGCCAGACGGAAATTCCGTCAATGCCCATGTGGTAATGAATGTTGGGGGACGTGATCCAGACTTTGTCGATCTCGAACTTGAAGGCGCCGATCTCGCGATGCAGGTGTACCGGCAAATGCAGAGAGGCTACAAATGCGAGCAGGGAGATCACAAGCGCAAATAGCTTGATGTCACGATCGCGGCGCGGGATCAGCAGAATCAGCAACCCGCCCCCGGCAGGGATGAAGGTCACGAGCGAAAGAATGAATGGACTGAGGGTTCCCACATTCATCGGACCCACACTCCCATCCAGATCATGTAGGCGATCACCACTGCCCCTCCAGCGGCCACCCAGCCGGCGTACGACCGCAGGTTGCCGGATTGCATGTGGCGCACGTTGTCAGATACGTGGCGCGCAGCGCTGGCTGAGTTGTCCACCGTGGCATCGATCACGTTCTGGTCGACGCCATGCCAGAGAATCGCGGTCGAGCCGTCGATCAGCGGCTTGACGAACAGGACGTTGTAAAGCTCGTCGATGTAGTACTTGTGGGCGACAGCCTGGTAGATCCCGCCGAGGCTGGCGGCGATGCGCGCGGGCAGTTGCGGGCCGCGGAAATAGAGTGTCCAGGCGAGGAAAAGTCCAAGAAAGGCCGCACCGACGGAAATCAGCATGAGAAGCGTTTCCGTTGGGCCACTGGCAACGTTGTCTGTGGTTTCGTGCGCCAGTTCCGCGACCGTTCCCGCTTGGAAGACCGGAGCCAGAAAGTGCTCGAAGCGACCACCGATGCCGATCCATCCCCCGATCAATGAAAGGACCGCCAGGACGACCAGAGGGCCCAGCATCACCCACGGGCTTTCGTGAGGTCCATGGCCGTGTCCATGATCGGAGTGATCGTGAGCCGCATGCGCGTTAGCTGATTGATGGGCCCCGTCGTTCACTTCACCGCCTCGATAATCACGAAAGAATGTCAGGAACCACAGCCGGAACATGTAGAACGAAGTGATGAACGCGGTGATGACACCGATCAGCCAAAACACCCAACTTCCGTATTCACTCGAATACGCTTTCCACAGGATCTCGTCCTTCGAGAAAAATCCGGCAAAGGGCGGGAAGCCAGCGATGGCAAATGTCGCGATGGTCATGGTCAAGAAGGTCCAGGGCATGTACTGCCGCAGCCCGCCCATCTTTCGCATGTCCTGTTCGCCGCCGATGCCGTGAATTACCGAACCTGCCGCGAGGAACAACAGGCCCTTGAAGAACGCGTGCGTCATCAGGTGGAAGATGCCCGCTGAAAACGCTCCCACGCCACAGGCCATGAACATATAGCCGAGCTGCGAGATGGTGGAGTAGGCCAGCACTTTCTTGATGTCAGTCTGGGCAATGCCGATGGTCGCCGCGAACAGAGCGGTGAGCGCTCCAATGATGGCGACCACCATCATCGCCATCGGCGAGCGCTCGAAGATCGCGGACGAGCGCGCCACCATATAAACGCCCGCCGTCACCATGGTGGCCGCATGGATCAACGCGGAGACTGGAGTGGGGCCTTCCATTGCGTCCGGCAACCAAACATAAAGAGGGATCTGCGCCGACTTGCCCGCCGCGCCGACCATCAGCAGCAGACCGATCGCCGTGAGCAGGCCCGTTCCGGCAGTCTCCGTCGGCAGCGACTGCACTGCACTAAAGACGTGCGTGAAGTCAAGCGATCCAAAGTGCTTGATCATCAGGAAGAGCGCCATCAGAAATCCAAAATCGCCGATTCGATTGACGATGAACGCTTTCTTGCCCGCCGCCGCCGCCGAGTCCTTTGTGAACCAGTAGCCGATCAGCAGGTACGACGCCAGGCCCACGCCCTCCCAGCCGATGAACATGACCAGATAGTTCTTCGCCAGCACCAGCGTCAGCATGAAGAACATGAACAGGTTCATGTACGACATGAAGCGGTAGTAGCCGTCGTCTTCCCACATGTAGCCGACCGAGTAGATATGAATGAGGAAGCCGACGCCGGTGACCACGAGCAGCATGACGAGCGATAACTGGTCGAGATAGAAACTGAAGTCAACTTGAAAGCTTCCGGAGCGGAGCCAGTGTGCGAGGTTGAAATAGTAAGGCGCGGATGCCGAAGAGAAGCCCGAAGCAATCACCAACGCCATGAAGAATGCGGCGCCGCAGAAAATGAGCGCCACCGCCGTTATCGCTTTCTTCGACGACCGCCGGCCAAAGAAACCGTTGACCGCCGCCCCGGCCAGGGGAAGAATCGGGACGAGCCAGAGATAAGGATTCGGCGTCATAGTTTGAGCAGATTCACCTGGTCCACATTCAAAGTTTCACGCGTGCGATATACGGCAATAATGATCGCCAGACCCACCGCGGCTTCAGCGGCGGCGACAACCATCACGAAGAACACGAAGACCTGCCCGCTGAGCGCGTGCCAGTGCGCGGCGAAAGCCACGAACGAAAGATTCACGCCGTTCAGCATCAGCTCGATCGACATGAAAATCGTGATAATGTTGCGCTTGATCAGGAACCCGAGCACACCACACACGAACAGAATTCCGCTCAACAGGAGATAGTAAGAAAGAGGGACCATCCTTATCCTTATCCTTCGTCCTTTCTCGCGCCGCGGGCTACGGCTTCGGGCCGGCTGGCGAGCACGACCGCACCCATGATGGCGATCAGGATCAGCACCGACGTGACTTCAAAAGGCAGCAGAAAATTGTGGAAGAGAAGCCGGGCAATATCGGCTGGATCTCCCGGTAGAGCGCCGATGGGGACCGCCGCCTGCATGTTGGACCGCTGGAGAAGCGTCCAGGCAACGAGCACCGCGCCGATCAGCACTCCGGGAACGCCAAGCAGGATCGCGACGCGGCTGCCCTTGCTGCGCTCTTCTTTGCCGGCGTTCAGCAGCATGATGGTAATCACAAACAACACCATGATGGCGCCGGCATAGACGATCACTTGCACCGCGGCTACAAATTCCGCGCCTAACAGAAGATACTCGGCAGCGAGCGAGGCCATCACCGCGATCAACGAAAGCGCGCTGTTGATGGGATGGCTCTGCACCAGCAGGTTGACGGCCCCCGCCACGCAGATCGCTCCGAAAAACAGAAATAAAATTAAATGAAACATGTGTGCTAGCTCTCAGCTCTCAGTAGCCCCAAGATCAAAACTGGGTACTGGCTACTGGCAACTGGGTACTGCTTTTAAGCTCTCCACGCCACAACCAGCGCCGTATATACAATGTTGGCAACCGCCAGGGGCAGCAGAACTTTCCACCCGAACGCCATGAGCTGGTCATAGCGAAGGCGCGGTAAGGTCCAGCGCACCCAGACATACAGAAACATGAAAAAGAAAGCCTTCAGACAGAACCAAAACACCGGCAGCACCGCTTGCAGGATGGCCGGACCAAAGATCGGCCCGTGCCATCCGCCCAGGAACATTATCGTGGCCAGACATGCGACCGTCAGCATGTTGGCGTACTCGGCCATGAAGAACATCGCGAATTTCATCGAACTGTACTCGGTGTGGTATCCCGCCACCAGTTCCGACTCGGCTTCCGGCAGATCGAACGGGCCCCGGTTCGTCTCCGCATACGCGGAAATCAGATAGATGAAAAACCCCAGGGTCTGCCCGTGAAAAATGTTCCAGCGCGGAATGAAGCCCCAAAAGCGGCCGCCCTGAAAATCCACAATTTCACGCAAACTGAGGCTTCCCGACATGATCACCACTCCCACCAGCGCCAGGCCGAGCGAAACTTCATAGCTCACCATCTGGGCGCTGGCGCGCAGTCCGCCGAGCAGCGAGTACTTGTTGTTCGACGACCATCCGGCAAGCGCGATACCGTACACGCCCATCGACGTAATGCCGAGAACCACCAGCAGCCCGATATTCAAGTCGGTAATCTGCAGGAAAGTGCCCCACGGACCGACGTTCACCCAGTTGCCGAACGGGATTACCGAAATGGACGTGATGGCAAAGACCAGTGAGATGATGGGCGCCGCAATGTAAAGCGGCTTGTAGACATGGGGCTGTGTCAGGTCTTCTTTGAAGATGTTCTTGACGCCGTCGGCAATCGGTTGCAGCAGGCCGAAAGGTCCAACCCGCGTCGGGCCCCAGCGGTTCTGAATGTGCGCCGCCACCTTGCGCTCCAACCAGACGCTGTAGGCCACCCCGAACAGCAAAAGACCCACCACGACAACCGACTTGATGATCGAAATGATGATAAAGGTCGTTATGCTCAACGAAATATCTTTCGTGTTCGAGTGTGGCGCGGGCGCCCTCGCCCGCGTGGTTTTGATTTTACGTTTTTAGTCCGCCGCAACTTCAGCGTCTGCGGATTTGTTTTCGAAAACCGAATTCAAAGTCTTTGAATACTTTCCCAGCGTGCCCGAGCTGAACAAATCATCGTTGGCCGGGACGATCAGTTCCGGCTTCTGAACCAAGCTCGCGCCGCTTTCGGCAATCTCGAGATGCTGATCGTTGCCCGCCAGCAGATTCACCCGCGAAATATCGTATCCGGCAACCACGCGCTGGATCTCGTCGAGAATTGCCATGGGATCGAATGGCGTCATTTTCGGTTCCAGGTTGTTCGCTTCGAGCCACACCGCGTGACGATCCGCCTCGCCCGACTGCGCGCCGCGCGCCTGCCCCATGTCGGAGTGCGTCCCGCTCCCGAAGGGCACCAGACCGCTCACATCGCTGCCCATGGCGTCCGCGATGCGAACGATCATCTCGAAGTCCGGCTTGGTGTTCGTGACTTCGCCCGCCTTCTTCACCAGTTGCAGATCGCCGCAGGTGTTCGTATACGTTCCCGTTTTCTCGTACGCGTTGGCGGCGGGCAAAACCACGTCGGCGATCATCGCGGTTTCGGTCAGGAACATCTCCTGAACCACCACAAAACTTTTCGAGAACACAAAGGGATCAATGCCCAAATGGCCGATCGGATTCGAGCCCACCACGTAAAGGGCTTTCAGTTTGCCGGCCTTCGCCGCTTCCGCCATCTCCGGCAAGCTCAGGCCTTTCCCGGTTGGCAGCTGGCCCCATTCCTGTTGGAACTTGTCTGCGCTGGCGACGGGCTCGTATCCCGGGAGAAGATCGGGATAAAGCCCCATTTCACTGGCCCCACGGGAATTCGCGTAATCGCCCAGGCAGATCAGCTTTGCTCCGTTCAAGGTTGCGGCAAAACTCACCAATTTCTCGACGTCCTTGCCGCGCAGTTCAGAACCGAAGGCGATGACCATGTTCTGTTCGGCGCGGATTTTCTCTCGCAGCGAGACCCAGGCGTCGCGCGTCATGCCGTCGGCGGCCTTGGATTCCGAAAGCGACACGACAAGCGCATCAAGGACAGAATCGTCGCCGGCGAGAAATGCGACTGCCTTCGCTTCCGCGCCCGCCGGTACCAGCGCGAATCCCGCCGCCTGCCGGCGCAACTTGATGGGCGCGGAGTTGATCACATAAAGCCGCGCCCGGCGCAACCGGACGTTTGTCCGGATCTGCCATGCCAGCAGCGGATGCTGGTTCGTAGGGTCGTTGCCGATTACGAGAATCGCGGGCGCGTTCAACACGTCGCGCATGGAAGCCGTCTTTCCGGGCTTGCCGTGAAGCGCCGCCGCGAGCGCAGGATAGTCTGCCGTCCGATGATGATCGACGTTATTCGTCTTGAGCACGACGCGCGCGAATTTTGACAGAAGATAATTTTCTTCGTTGGTTGTGCGATTCGACCCGATCACGCCGATCGCGCTCCCACCGTCTTCACTCTTAATTCCGTCGCGAACTTCGTCGCGAACTTCGCGAAACCGTTTGCCGATCAGGTCAAAAGCTTCTTCCCAAGTCGCAGGTGTCAGCTTGCCGTTCTTGCGAACGAGCGGCTCGGTGAGGCGGTCTTTATTATGCGCAAAGTCAAATGCGTAGCGGCCCTTGATGCAGAGGAAATCGTTATTGATCCCGCTCTTGTCACGATTGTCCCCGCGCACGATCTCCATGCCGGTATCGCAGCGGCGCACGCCCAGCGTGGTCTTGCACCCGTCCCCGCAGTGGGTGCAGATCGTGCCCACGTGGTTCATCTCCCACGGCCGCGTCTTGTAGCGGTAAGCGCCGGAGGTGAGCGCACCGACCGGGCAAATATCGATGCACATGCCGCACTCTTCGCAGTCGAGGCTACCACCCTGGTTAGGAGCGATGATCGAACTGACGCCGCGGTTCTGCACGCCCAGCGCCCACACGTCCATGCCTTCGCCGCACACGCGCACGCAGCGATAGCACAGGATGCAGCGTGGACGGTCGAAATACACCACGGGAGACCACTGCTGTTCCTCGCGGTGGTTCTTCGCCTCCGTGTATTTCGATTCGGAGGCGCCATAGGAGAACGCCATATCCTGCAGTTCGCATTCGCCGCCGGCATCGCACACCGGGCAGTCCAGCGGATGGTTGCCGAGCAGCAACTCAACCATCGCCTTGCGGGCCTGACGCACTTCATCGCTATCGGTCGAAACGATCATGCCCTCAGTCACGCCCGTGGTGCAGGCAGTCTGGAGCTTGGGCATCTTCTCGACCTTCACGACGCACATCCGACAAGCGCCCTGCAACGAGAGTCCGGGATAGTAGCAAAAAGAAGGCACTTCGATGCCCGCGCTCTTGCAAGCCTCGATCAGCAGCGAGCCAGCGGGGGCCGTGATCTTTTTGCCATCGACAGTGAGGGTTACGTCGGCCATCGGGATTTGGTAATTTTGTAATCGGGTAATTTTGTAATTTAACTTCTATTATCGATTCCTACGCGCCGTAAATTGCGACGCTGTGAAAATCGCGCTCAATTCGTGTGCCTCCGCCATCAGCGCTTCCAACTTTTTTCGCGAAACGATGTCACAGTCCGACAGCATTTCCAGCCAAAACACGGTCTCGTCCGCCTCTTCGACTGCGATGCCAATCTTCGCAACCCACTCGGCCTTCGATCTGGACCGGCAAGCCGCTCGGTAGTTCGCGGCGACTCCTGTACCAGACCGGATCAGTTATTTGCCCAAGACTTGTGCGTCTGTCTTGAACGGTAGCGCCCGATAAACTCGCACGATCCGGACCGCAAACTTCTTGGTCCGATCTCGAAGCTCTTCTTGCTGCGACGGCATCAGGTTCACAAATTACAAAATTACCCGATTACCAAATTACAAAATCTCTCTACGCCATCACCGGTTCCGCCGCCTTCTCAAACGGGCACGGCTTGCCATCCAAATGATCTTCAAATTCTTTTCTGAACTTTTTCACAAATGCCATGGTGGGCATCGCGGCCGCATCTCCGAGCGGACAGAAAGTCTTCCCCAACATGTTTTCCGCAAGGTAATAAATGTTGTCGATATCCTTCTTCAGACCCGCGCCGGCATGAAAGCGCGTCAGCGTCTTCTTCAACCAGTCGGTGCCTTCGCGGCACGGGATGCACCAACCGCAGCTTTCATGCTGATAGAACTTGATGGTGCGCAGGGCGAACTTCACGATGCAGGTAGTATCGTCGAGCACGGTAACACCACCGGACCCAAGCATCGAACCCACTTTGGCGACCGAGTCAAAATCCATGGCGACGTCGATTTCCTCGGGCAGCAGCACCGGCGTTGACGATCCGCCCGGAACCACGGCTTTCAAACTGCGCCCGTTGGGAATTCCGCCGCCCACCTCATAGATCATCTTCTTGAGGTTGTAGCCCATCGGCAGTTCATAGACGCCCGGCTGGTTGAGGTGTCCGGCCAGGCAGAACAGCCGCGTTCCGCCATTCTTCGGCGAGCCAAGTTTCGCGTACCAGTCCCCGCCGCCCAAAATGATGTGCGGCACGGCGGCGAGGGTCTCCGCGTTATTAATGACGGTCGGCCCGCCCCAGAGTCCAACCACGGCCGGGAAGGGCGGGCGGATGCGCGGAATTCCGCGCTTGCCTTCGAGCGATTCCATCAGCGCCGATTCTTCGCCAACTTCGTACGCTCCCGCTCCACCGTGCCAGTGAATATCCAGATCGTATCCGCTGCCGAAAATGTTCTTGCCGAGGAACCCTTTCGCGTACGCGTCCTTGATCGCCTTCTGCATGATCACCGACAGGTAGCGATACTCGCCGCGAATGTAGATGTACCCAGTATGAGCGCCGACCGCCAACGAGGCGATCATGACGCCCTCAATGATCGCGTGCGGGTCGTGTTCGAAAATCAGGCGATCCTTGCAGGTTCCGGGCTCGCTCTCGTCCCCGTTGCAGAGCACATATTTCGGTTTGGCCGATTGCTTGGGGACAAACGACCACTTCATTCCCGCGCTGAATCCGGCGCCGCCTCGTCCGCGCAGGCCAGAAGTCTTCACTTCATTGATGATCGCGTCCGGTTGCATGGCGAGCGCCTTCTGCACGGCTTTGTAGCCGTCCAGTTGGAGATAGCGATCGATATCGGTAGCGCCCTGGCCAAAGCGCTTCGAGATAACGCGGACCTCGTCGGGATGGGAAACCAGAGAACCCATTTTGATCGGGTCATCGGGCGATCGGATCATCGGGTGATCTTGAGATGGTCAGATCGCCCGATGGCCAGATCGCCCGATGCTCTACTGCGTTCCCTTCTTCTTATATTCGTCCAACAGTTCGTCCATCTTCGCGTTCGTCAGGTTCTCGTGATAGTCGTAATTCACTTGTACTGCCGGAGCCCAGCTGCACGCGCCAATGCATTCCACTTCTTCCAGCGAGAACAAGCCATCCTGTGTCGTGCCCTTGTGGCCTATGCCGAGCTTCTTTTTGCAATGGTCAAGCAGTTCCTCGCCGCCGCGGAGCATGCACGCGATATTGGTGCACACCTGCACGTTATACTTTCCGCGCGGTTTGGTGGTCAGCATCGAGTAGTAACTGATTACGTTGCGGACTTCGAGTTCGGTGAGTTCCAGTCGCCCCGCCAGTTCCGCGATCACCTCGTCAGTCAGTGCGCCAGCCTCATCCTGCGCATAGAGCAACGTCGGCACCAGCGCCGAACGCCGCGTCGGATAGTGCGTCAGCATCTCGGCAAAGCGCGTCTCGAATTCTTCGGAAAACTTCATGAGCTGAACGATTTTGTAATTTTGTAATCGGGTAATTTGGTAATTTAAAAGCCAAATCCGCAAGGTCTTAGATTACAACTTTACCCGATTACCACATTACAAAATTGCAACTTCCCTACCGGTCGCAATCGCCCAGCACGATGTCAATAGACCCGATGGCCGCGACCACGTCGGCGATAATCCCTCCTTCGCACATCTTGGCCAGTGCCTGCAGATTCGCGTACGACGGCCCGCGCATGTGCACGCGATATGGCTTGGCCGTTCCGTCGCTGACGACGTAGTATCCCATCTCGCCGCGCGGCGATTCGATCGCCTCGTAAACTTCGCCCGCCGGAACCGCGAAGCCCTCGGTGATGATCTTGAAGTGGTAGATGAGGGCCTCCATCTGCGTCTTCATCTTTTCGCGGTCGGGCAGCACGACCTTGGGCGCGTCGGCTTTTATGGGTCCTTCCGGCATTCCCGCCAGCGCCTGCTGCACCATGCCAATCGACTCCCGCAACTCCTCGACGCGGCAAATGTATCGCGCGAACACATCCCCTTCGGTGCGGACCGGCACCATGAATTTGAAGTTCTCGTAGCCGCTGTAAGGCGCATCGCGGCGCAGGTCGATGTCGACCCCGCTGGCGCGCAACGTTGGACCGCATGCGCCCAGAGCAATTGCGTCATCCGCGCTCAGGCGAGCGATGCCCTTGGTGCGCATCATGAAAATCGGATTCGCGGTCAGCAGGTTTTCATATTCATCCACGTTCCCGGGAAAGCGGTCGGCGAATTTCTTGATCTTCTCGAACAATCCCAGCGGCGGCTCCAGCGCCAACCCGCCAATGCGGAAATACGACGTCATCATCCGCTGCCCGCTGATCATCTCGAAGAAGCGCAGAATGTCTTCGCGCTCGCGGAAGCAATAGAGAAAAACCGTCATCGCGCCCAGGTCCATCGCAGACGATCCCAGCCAGACCAGGTGCGAATTGATGCGGGTCAACTCATTCATCAGAACCCGCATCCACTGTGCTTTCGGAGGAATCTCAAGTCCCAACAGCCGCTCCACTGCCAGACAGTAGGCAAGATTGTTGGTCAGGGGGCAGAGGTAATCGATGCGATCGGTTAGCGGCACCACTTGCTGGTAGAACTTGGCTTCGCAGGTTTTCTCGATGCCCGTGTGCAGGTAGCCGATCTCCGGCCTGAGCCGCACTATGCTTTCCCCTTCAATTTCCAGCACCAGCCGCAGAACCCCGTGCGTCGAGGGGTGTTGCGGTCCCATGTTCAGGACCAGAGTGCCATCCTGGCCGGGCTCAGCGACAGTGGGGGGAAATTGCGCCATGCCCTAACGGTAACCTTCCACCGGGTAGTCCTTGCGCAGCGGATGGCCTTCCCAGTCATCGGGCATCATGATGCGTTTCAGGTTGGGATGTCCGGTGAAGCGCACGCCAAACAAATCGAACACTTCACGCTCAAAGAAATTGGCCGAGGGCCAAACCGAAGTGACCGATTCGATCGCCGGACTGGAACCGTCCAGGCGCGCTTTCAGACGCACTCGCTCTTTATGGGGAATCGAAAGCAGATGGTAAACCACCTCAAAGCGCGGCTCTGAGGGATACCAATCCACGCAGGTGAGATCGCATAAATAATTGAAGGGGCAATCCGCGGAGTCGCGCAAAAGGGCGCAAGCCTCGCGGATTGCGTCCTTTTCGACCCAGATCGTAAGCTCTTCGCGATCGAATTTCGCCGCCTGCACCACGGAGGCGTTCCATTCCATCAGGCGGCCCAAGGCGGGATGCGACTTCAACTCCTCGATATTGGTGAGGGGGGGAGTTAGCGGCATCAGACATCTCCCCGCTTGGCGGCCGCGGGCCCCCAATCGATGACGCCTTTTTCCCATACATAGAAAAGCCCGACCATGACGATCGCGATGTACACCATCATCTCCCAGAAACCAAACATCTTCAGTTCGCGCAGAATGACCGCCCAGGGGTAAAGGAAAACGGCCTCCACGTCGAACAATATAAAGAGCATGGCAACCAGGTAAAACTTGACGGAGAATCGTCTCCGAGCATCGCCGATGGGCTCGACCCCGCACTCATAGGGGGACATCTTGGCCAGACCCGGCTTATGTCGGCCAACCAACTGGGAAAGGATCACAATCGCGCTCGCAAGGGCTGTGGCAATGCCGAAATGCATCAGGAGGGGAAGGTAGCGGGCGAAATAATTGTCCGGCATAGGAGGGAGCTATATATAATTTCGGTCAAGCACAACAGTAGACGTTCTAGATTAGTTTTGACGGGCGGAAGTGTCAAGCTAAGTACCCGTTTTAACAGTAGTTTTATCCGGTGGAACCTGTCTCTGGGACACGAAAACGACAGCCCCGGAAGAGCCTGAACCGCATGATCTTTGGGTTTAATACCGACATTCGGCACGAAGACACGATCTACCACGTGCAGAGCGAAGCGCGCGAAGGCGAGCAGTTGCTGCAGACGCAAGTCTTCGTCCGGGGCCGCTGCATCGGGAAGCGCGCCGTTCCCTATGGCTCCGGCGCGGCGGAGGGCAAAATCAGATCTCTGGACGACGCTCCGAACATATTCCCGAACCTATCCCCGAAAAACGATCAGGATAAAGAGAAAATGCTGCGCGAGCTGCATCGCGAGGTCGTCGACGCCATCCGCGACGGCAAGCTCGATTCCATCTTCGACAAGCGGGAGACACCGGAAACGCTGGCGGCGGTGAAAGAGCTTGACCTCGAGTGGATCAATGCCAGGTCGGTGCATTCGAGCGGCGCTTTGACGATACGGATCCGAGTTACCGACGGCGGCGCCACGGTCGAAGGCGCTCGGCTCACACTCCGCCTCGCCCGGCCAGACTCCGCGCCCTACTATGCGCAGGTTCTCACCGACGCCCAGGGCAACGCCGAGATGAACGTTCAGGTGGATGAAAAGTCACTGGCTGATTCCTCCGTGCTCGTGCAAGCGAATTTCGACGGACGAACTGCGACCCGCAAGTTCCAGCTGCGCGCCGCGATCTAGCTCCGTATCAGGGCATCGCTTTAGCGATGCCACAAGCCAGAAGGGTTCCGTATCAGGGCATCGCTTCAGCGATGCCGAAAGCTCCCCGAAATTAGTGCCCCTTTAGGGGCTGTGCGCGGCTGGCGCCGGATCGAAGAACCACAGAGATGCGACAATTGAATCAATGAATCTAACGATCAATGGCGAAACTCAAATCTCATCCGCCGAAACTCTGGGTGCGCTCGTCGAGGGGCTCGGCATGAAGCCGGACCGGCTCGCGATCGAACTGAACCGCGAGATCGTGCCCCGCGACCAATGGCCGCAGACTCCACTGCACGATGGAGACCAGCTGGAGATCGTCCACTTCGTCGGGGGCGGATCGGAAGACGCTCGCGCTAGCTCAAGCGCATCCAGCCCCGGAGGGGCGAACTAACTTAGCCCAGCGCTTCAGCGCTGGGAGAAGTGGGAAGAATGAACTAAGTCCCGGAGGGACGACCCAGTTCTCACGCATACAAGCCCAGCGCTAACTGCCTGTTTTCACTCTACTTGACGTCTCCGCAGGCCGGGCCCAGGTATTTGGAGCTGAAGGTGAAGTTCATGTTCATGGTATGACCGTTGGCACTGGTGACAGCCTGCATCGTACCCTTGACGCGATCGGAACCGACAGTCTCCAGCGCCAGCGTTCCATCGGTCGAAGCCTGCTTTTCTTCACAGTGAATTTTCACTTCGAGCTTGCTGCCCGTGGAATTCACGACGGTGCGGGTACAGTCCCCGCGGTTGTTGCTGAAAGCAGAGTGCTTTTTAAGTTTCTCTTTCGTGATGCATTCTTTGCGCACGTCGGTGCTCGGCCCGCCCTTTATAGCGGCTTCTACTTGGGCGCGCTGCTCCGGGGTCATCTTGGCGAGAGCGTCGGGAGGGAGGGCTGGCATGGCCGGCATTCCGCTCATGGAATGAGTCGTGGTAATTTCCCACAGACCCTCCTTGATGTTGAGGGGGGTGATATTGTCGGCGGCCCGGAGGGCTAGCGAGGAGAACACGATCATTGCAAGAAAAAAACTGGCAAGAAAAAACTTCGTTCGCATCGGGACTCTCCAGTTCTGTTTGATCTGATTGCGTTGAACAGGACTACACACTGCGAATTCTAGTATACAAATGAATGGGGCGAGAGCAATCGTGCGTTGAGTTTTGTCAGACGCGGAAAGAATGTGTTGCAGGCTTCGACAGCCGGAGAGTGGAATGCGATTCTCGCGACTTATTTTCTGGGAAGTGGATGTGCAGGCAGATTTCATGCTGCCCGGCGGCAAGCTGTATGTACCGCGTGCAGAGAAGTTGCTCCCGAATATCCGCAAACTGACGGATGCGGCGCGGCGCGATGAAGTGTTTCTGGTTTCGCATGGAGACTTTCATCCGGCCAACGATCCTGAGTTCAAGCAGTTTCCTCCCCATTGCCTGAAAGGTTCACCCGGAGCGGAACTTCTGCCAGAGGCTCTGACAAATAACTACGTCAGAATTGAGAATGACCCGGACCTGAAGCTGCCTGAGGATCTTTCCAAGTATCAACAGATCATCCTGGAGAAACAGACGCTGGATATTTTTGAGACTCACCATGCAGATGAGTTGGTGGAACGCTTAAGCAACACCGCGGAGTTTGTGGTGTTTGGGGTGGTGACGGAATACTGCGTGAGTTGCGCAGTTAAGGGTTTGCTGGAGCGCAAGCGGCGGGTAGCGGTGGTCCGCGATGCGATTGAAACCCTGGCGCCGGAAACTGGGAACAAAACACTCACTGAATTGCAGCGTCTGGGAGCGACGCTGGTCACGACCGACGAAATCCTCCACAAGCTGAAAGCCGTCTCCCGATAATTTACCCTATCCCTCAGGGGCCGAAGCCCGCGTATTCATTGGCGCTGGGCGGCATGGCTGAAGCTATGCCCCACCCCAATCGATTTCAGTCGCGGAAGCTCCCTCACAAAAGCATGCCGGCAATCGAAGCCGACATCAAGTTGGCCATGGTTCCGGCCAGCATGGCGCGAATTCCCAGACGCGCCAGCTCGCCGCGCTTGTTGGGAGCGAGTGCGCCGATGCCGCCCAACTGAATTCCGATCGAGCTCAGATTGGCGAAACCGCAGAGCGCGAAGGTCGCGATCGTAAACGAGCGCGGGTCGAGCACCGCCTTCTGCGGTCCGAGCATCGAGAACGCCACGAGTTCGTTCAACACCATGCGCGTGCCCAGAAGATTGCCGATGGCGGAACAGTCGCGCCAAGGGATTCCGATGACCCAGGCGACGGGGGCAAACAATGCGCCGAAGATCTGCTGCAGGCTGGCGGGAAACCACACCACTCCGAGCCGGTTGTGAATGCCGCCGAGGAGGCCGTTGGCCAGGGCGATCAGCGCGAGGAATGCAATCAGCATGGCGGCGATATTAAGTGCGAGGCCTAAACCGTCGGTGGTGCCGCGTGCAATCGCGCCCAGCAGGTTTTCACTTTTCTCCGCGCTCACTTCTTCCTCGCTCATGACCACACGACCGGCCGTCTTCGGAACCTCCGTCTCAGGCACCAGCATCTTTGAAATCAGGATGGCGCCCGGGGCGGTCATGATGACCGCGCTCAGAAGATGTTTAGGTTCGATGCCGAAGAAGATGTAGGCAGCCATGATGCCCCCGGAGACATGCGCCATGCCGCTGGTCATTACCGTCATCAGTTCGGAACGAGTGAGGTCGGGAAGAAACGGGCGGATGGTAAGCGGAGCTTCGGTCTGGCCCATGAAGATGCTGGCCGCCACGTTTAGAGACTCCGCGCCGCTCGCGCCCATGAAGCGGGTCATCACCTTGGCGGCGAGTTTGATGATGAATTGCATAATCCCGTAGTGATAGAGCACGGCAAAAAAGGCGGCGATAAAAATCACCGTCGGCAGCACCTGGAAGGCGAAGAAAAATCCCATCGGCTTTTCTTGCGCACCGAGCCCACCGAAAACGAACTTCGATCCCTCGAAGGAATAGCTAAGCAGGCGATTGACGCCGTCTCCGGCCTTCTCGAAAAGCCGGCGTCCGAACTCAATCTTCAGGACGAAGATAGCGAACACAACTTGCAGGCTCAGGCCCCAGGCAACTGTTTTCTTGCTGATGGCGCGGCGGTTGGTGGAGAAGGCGTAAGCGAGGCCCAACATGGTGAGCAGACCGAGGATGCCAGTAAAACGTCCCATCTAGTGTTCCCCTTTGTAAATCACGCGATGAACCCAGGATGTTTTGTGCGCCGGCGCAGTGGCCGCAATCTGGCAGAAACCATTTCGCTAAAGATCAAAGATCAAAGATCGAAGATCGAGGGTGGGCCATTGTAACGCCTGACCAGCTTCGGCAGTAGAGATTTTCGCGGCCTGGAACGCCGCCCAGCCCACCGAAGGGCGTCCGATTTCGCGTAGAGACGCGGTTAGCCCCGTCTCCACCGGCAGCGCGTTGACTTTTGCCCGCTCTACAGGCAAACTCTCAATTCGCCCGTCCAACGCATTCGGGCTGGCATGATGAGCCCGGCGTCACCGTCGCGAGCGAGGCAAACGCCGGCTCAGGAACCGTTATGCCCTCAGACCGCGTCTCCTATACGCTCGATTCGACGTTGGAGACGGTGAACAATGCCGAAGAGACGGCGACCCGCATGGCCGCCGAAGCCGGCTTTGACGAAGAGGAGGTCATGAAGATCTCGATGGCCGTGCGAGAAGCCGCCGTGAACGCAGTTTTGCATGGCAATGCCTACGACCCGAGCAAGAAAGTTACATTCGCGTTTGAGCGTACGACTCGGGACCTTGTCATCGTCATCCGCGATCAAGGCAAAGGGCTCGACGTCAGCAGAATTCCGGATCCATTGGCGCCGGAGAACCTGCTCAAGACATCGGGGCGGGGCATTTTCCTGATACGCTCGTTCATGGATGTGGTGGAAATTAACCCCTCCCAAACGGGCACCGAACTTATAATGATCAAGCACGTCCACGGCAACCCCGCGGACTCCAAGGAGGCTCCCCAGTGAGCATGAAGTCCAGTACGCGTCAGGTGGATGGCGTCACGATTGTCGACCTCAGCGGCCGCATCACCCTCGGCGAAGGCAGCGTGGTACTGCGCGAAACGGTGCGCGACCTGCTCTCCAAGGGGCAGAAGAAAATCCTGCTGAACCTCGCCGACGTGAACTATATCGATAGCTCAGGCATCGGCGAACTCGTCAGCGCCTTCACCACGGCCAAGAACCAGGGTGGCGAACTCAAGCTGCTCAACCTCACCAAGAAAGTGCACGACCTGCTGCAGATCACCAAGCTCTACACCGTCTTCGATGTGAAGGAAGACGAAGCAGCGGGCGTAAAGGCTTTCAACACGTAGCGCGCTCGCACTGCTTGTGGCCGCGAGAACTGTGGCCGCCGGGGCCGAGTCCCCAGCGCTCCACGCCGTCACGCCAAAACCGGGCGTGCTGGGGACCCCGGCAACTTCCCTTTTCGGGAAGTTTCCGCGAAAATTTTCTTCCGGCTTAGCCTAGGGCTTCGCCTCCACGCATATGATTAAAACTGAAGGCGCGCTTCCCAGCGCCTCAGTTATTATGCGTGTTCTTACTCTGACTTTCTTTTTTGGAATCGTTCTAACCCTAAGCGGAGTTTGCTCCGCGCGCAATATCTCACCGAGTAACTGCGTCTCATTCGCCGAGGCGAGCAAGCATGTGGGCACGAGCGCTTGCGTTAGTGGAACCGTGCTGCACGTGGAAGATGGCCGCAACGGCGCTAAGATCCTGAATTTCTGCAAAGACAAGGCGTGTCCTTTCACCGTGGTCGTGTTCCCGTCCGATCTTAAAAAGATGGGCGACGTTCGCCAGCTCGAAGGCCGGCAGGTTGAAATTAAGGGAACGGTCCAGGACTACGACGGACGCGCAGAGATCGTTTTGCGCCGCTCCCAGCAACTGGGCGAAGGCGCTTTTCTCCTGTTTCCGACGGTACCCACGGACTACGACGTCGAGCGCCCGGGCCACTACAGTGCCGGAAAGTTCAAACGCCCCAAAGAGCCCAAAAAGAAGGGCACAAAGCAGCGCGAGCCGATGTCGATCGAAGATCCAGACGAGCCATAAAAGCAGCGCTGATTTTGCGTGGTGTTGAGCTTGGGTGATGTCGACTTTGGGTGATCTTGATTTTGGGTGATGTTGATTTTGGGTGGCGCAGCGGTGGCTGCCCCATCCAAAAGCAGATCCAGACGAGCTATAAGAAGAGGCTGCTTCAGGCCCGGAGGCGTCAAGCAGCCCTCTGTCGGTTGCCGGTTACTTCAAACCTAGAAGCGGAACACGATACCGGTTGTGATTCTGACGTTGTCGTTGCTCGTGTTGAGGTCTGAGAAATGATAGTAAACCCAGTCAAATTCAGCGAGGCGAACCGCGACGGCCCTGTTGACTTTGACGTCCACTCCGCCACCGAACAGCGTAGTGAAACCGTTTTTGGATTGGGAGACCGATACACCCTGCGCAGATGCCGACGCGCTTACATGGGCCCCTCCCAACAACACGTGGACGAATGGGTTTACCCTACCCTCGCGGAAACCAACCACCGGACCGCCGGTATAAGAGTAAATATGAACATTAACCCCATTGACCGTTGCGTAGTTGCCGCTAAAATCCCCCGTCACACCAAAATACTTGTTGAAATAGCCGGTCACGGAAGTGTCCCAGCCGTTAAAGCTAATGGCGTTGCCTATGCCGTTGTTGCTGTTGTCACTACCGAGACGCAAGTATTGATAACCGCCGAACACCTCCGCTTTTTGCGCCATCAACGGAAGCGCGAGGAGCCCCAGAAAAACAATTAAAACAACAAACTTCTGCATGTTTTCTCCTTTGTGAATTTTAACTCAGCCTACCTCCCGCTAATTCCGGGGACAGGCATTCCCTCCAAACAAAGTGTGCCACTCATAGATGTCTGTAATTACTTCTAGAAGTATACTTCATCGTAGAGTCCGGCATCAGAAAAATACAAACCCATGGTACACAGAAATACAATGCCATGGGACACACCTAAGTAATGGGGCTTGTGCCGGAACCAAACAACTAACTCCGCGCAAAAACACGTCGGTAATCTCAAACCGCAGACTTTCTCGAAACGTTGACATTCGGGGAATGTTATGTGTCTCAGAGACACATGCAAGTCCCACAGTTACTCGTGACTTATCTCACACTATCCCCTTGCGCAACTCTTCCAGCGGATACTTCGTCCCCCGCCACACGATGCCGCCATTCCAGAGCGCGTGAAACATGGAACGCAGCAGTGTGTACATGAACAGAATAGTACCGGCCGGATGCAGAAAAAAATAATATGGCGGGACTGCCGACCTGAGCGAGATTCCACAATAAATCGCAAACAGCGAACCGAGCGCGATGACATAAGGAACTCGCGCCCATCCCTGTGCCAGCCAGACGCCAATAAATGGCCCGAGATTCAGACAACCCAAACCCACTACGGTGACCACCGTCCGCCACCACTGGAAAGAAAGCACGGCAAAGAAATTCTTAGTTAGACTGTCGACGATGCCGAAAGCGCCCTTTGCCCAGTGGAGGGAAATCAGATCCTCCCCGGAAACATTGCGCTGTGCGAAGCCCGCGTTCTTGATTACCTTGCCCAGTTTCATGTCGTCGATCACTTCCATGCGCAATGCGAAATGCGTGCCGACCGCGTCATAGACCGGGCGCCGGACCAGGTTGAAAGCGCCCACACCCATGTGGTCGCGCGCTTTGGGATCGGCAACTTTCCACGGTCGATGTCCGAAAACGAAGAGCCCCTGGAAGAAGGCGATCATCATTCTCTCGCCCGGTCCCTTCATGATCATGCGCGGAAAAAGAACGATGTGGTCGGCGCGCTCGGCTTGGGCATAGGCGACGGCGCGCCGCAGAGAATCGGGCTTGAAGAGTACATCGGCGTCGGTGAAGAGCAACCAGTCTCCACTCGCTTGCTGGCCGGCCATCCACATGGCGTGCGTCTTGCCCAACCAGCCCGGTGGCAGTTCCGAAATGTGGATCACCTTCAGCAAGCCCCGCTTCCGCAAACCCAGGGATGGAGAACTTGCCGCAACCTCCTCCATGATCTGGCCGGTGCGGTCCGTCGAGCGGTCGTTGACGGCAATAATTTCGTAGTTGGAATAATCGAGGGCGAGCAACTGCACGAGCGTCTCGCGAATGCTTTCTTCCTCATTCCGCGCCGGAACAATAATGCTGACTCTAGGCTCGCCATTTGGGGCCGCTGGCCTGCGATCCCATTCGGGCCGCGCGATATTGGCGACATGCGGCATGCCGAGTGCCGATTCCACGATGCGCGAAAACCAGGCCAGCGCCAGGATGCCGCCTGCAATCCAGTAAATTGTTTGCCAATGCATTCTGCTTAGGAAGATACTCCCGAGGAAACTTGCGCTGCCGCCGATTCATCCTGCAAGCGTAAGGGCGGGGCAAAGCGCATGCCGTAAAACAGTATGGCAGAAGACAGCGCGATCGCGATGACCGGCCCCAGAAAAGCAAGTTGCAGCGAATATTTGTCCGACATGTAGCCGATGAGAGCAGGAGATGGCACATCGCCGAGCAGGTGATAAACAAAAATGCTTGCTGCCAAGGCAGCGGCACGCACATGGGGTCCGACCGAATCGATTATGGCGGCGTTCAGCGGGCCGGTGTTCAACAGCAGCAGGAACTCGGCGACAAAAATGCCCACGACCATGGTCCTGCCACTCGCAAACAAAGCGACGCACATGGCCGGAATGCCCAACCCCAGGCTGACTGCGGATACGAGGTAGTGGGCAGATCGGGTTCGACGCAGCAACCAATCGGAGATCCAGCCGCCCGCGAGGGACGCAACCAGGCCGTTAACGATGGTGCTCAAACCAAAAATAATATTCGCATCCAGCAGGCTGTAACCGTGGGCGCGGTGCAGAAACGTCGGCATCCAGACCTGGAGCCCTCCGAGCGCGAAGACCATCATCGCCATGCCGAGGGTCGCGGTGAGAAATGCGGGATTGTGGATCAGGCTTCTCAGCGTGTCCCGGTCTTTAGTTTTGCTTTCGGGCGTATCGAATTGGCCGAGCGGCGGCTCCGGAAGCAGCAGAAGCAGCAACGCCAGCAGCACTCCGGGCGCAGCTCCAGCATAAAATGGAGCCCGCCAGCCGTACTTTGGACCCATGACTCCGCCCAGCAGATACCCCAGCGCAGTTCCGACCGGAAGGGCGAGATAAAACACCCCCATGACCCGCCCTCGTTTCTCCACCGGAAACAAGTCTGCGATAAAGGTTGGAGAAAGAATGACAAAGCTGGCTTCGCCGATGCCCACCAGGGTGTGACGAATGAGCAGTTGGTTAAAGTTTGTCGTGACGGCGGTGAGCAGAGTGGCCCCACTCCACACCAACGCCCCGGCAACGATGACGCGCTTGCGCGAGAAGCGCAGTGAAAGCGGCCCCATGAAGGGCGCTGCGCACATATAAAAAATGAAGAAGACGCTGGTGAGCAGGCCGAAGGCCGCGTCGCTGCGATGGAACTCCGCTTTAACCAGATCCTGTACCGCGAACAACACGGAGCGATCGATATAGTTGAGCAGGTTCAGCGCCGTAAGAAGCGCCAGTGCCGTGCGCGGATAGAGTTTCGCCGGGGTCACAGGTCGAGCGAATATAGCATGACGAAGAAGAGAAAACCCGGCCTGCAGCATATTGATTAATATTATTAACGATTGATATTATTAACGATTAACATTATTAACGATTGACATTATTAACGAACCACGTTATGATTGCCTAGTGATTAAGACTTTCGCCAACCAGGAAACGGCGGAAATCTGGAGAACCGGTAAGACCAAGGGTACGCCGCCAGCCAGCGTGACGAAACGGAAGCTGGCCATGCTCGACAGTGCCCTGACGCTGGACGACTTAAAGGTCCCTCCCGCGAATCGGCTGGAGAAACTGCGGGGCGATCGGCAGGGTCAATACAGCATACGAATCAACGATCAGTACAGAATTTGCTTCGTATGGCGTGCACCCGATGCCTACGATATAGAGATCGCAGATTACCATTGAGGCCAATCAGCATGAGGATTATCAGAAAAGGTACACCAAACTGGAGAGTTCACCCCGGCGAAGTCCTGCGCGAGGAGTTCCTGAAGCCGATGGGCATTTCCCCTTACGAACTAGCCAAGCGGCTGCACGTGCCCGCGCCTCGCGTGAATGACATCGTTCTCGAACGGCGTGGCATCAGCGCCGATACCGCCGTCCGTTTGTCCCGCTTCTTCGGGACGACCGAACAGTTCTGGCTGAACTTGCAGGGAGCCTATGAAATAAGCCGTGTGAAGGCCGAACACGCGACCGAAATCGAACTTATCACGCCAAGAGCGGCGGCCGCCGCGCACTAAGTTGCAGGCGGAATAACTCTACGAGGTTCCAAAACGCCCGATCACTTCTGACTTTTCTTCCCCCGCGGCCACCTCGCGATCACTACCGTCGAAATCCCGCCGCGCGGACGGAACTCACCTTTCACCTCCGCCCATACCGGCTTGGCCCAGCGCACAACATCCGCGAGCACCTGATTCACGACGTTCTCCTGGAAGATGCCGAGGTTTCGATATGCCTGGAGATATTGCTTTAACGATTTCAGCTCCAGGCACCGGCGATCCGGCACGTATCGGATCACGATGTTACCGAAGTCCGGCAAGCCAGTCTTTGGGCAGACGGACGTGAATTCAGGATCATCCACAACAATCTCGTATCCTGGAAATTGGTTCGGCCAGGTTTCAATTTCCGGGAAATCGTGATCAAGCCCGGCGCGCGCGTGCTCCGCGGTGTAACCGGGAGAAGCGTAACGGGGAGATGGGGAACGGGCGGATTTCGGCATTTGCCTATTGTACCCAGCCCCTTGTCCCAAGCGCCTTGAACCCAGTTTTGCCAGTTGCTAGGAACTCCAACTAATGGAACGCGGAGGGAGCTGGGTTCCGGAGCTTAGATCCGGGGCCTCGCGGTCGCGTTGTGATTTGCTCGTTAGCTTGTAGTAACTACCGGAGATGTACTGTATCGGAGGTGGGCTAGGTTTTGATAAAATCTCCGGAGTTCTGGGTCTGGGTTGCGATTATCGAAAACAGAGAGGAGAAACTTTTTGAATCGACGATTTGGAAAAACAGCAGTGGCAGCCGTAGTGGCGGGGGCTCTTTTGCTATTTGTCGCAGCACCCCTCATGCACGCCGACGCCAAAGAGAAGTGCCAACATGCCATCGAAAAGGCGGAGGTGAGACTGGACAAAGCGATCCGCGAAAGGGGCGAACATAGCCGCGAAGCCGATGAACGGCGGCGAGATTTAAATGCCGAACGGGAGCGTTGTTGGAACGAGCATCATCAGTGGTGGAATGGGAAAGACCATCGATGGGAGACTGAGCACAATTGGGAAGATCACCACTGAGTGAAGTTGGCAGCCGATAGCCCTAAGAGCGGTTCGAACCAGCGTCCCGTGACTCGCTGAGTCTGGGGCGCTTTGTTTTGCGCTCTTGCTGCGCATTCAGGGCTGGCCACCTAGGTTAGCCGTTGGTCGTCAGTCGTTAGTCGTTCGGAGGGCTTGCCCACGACTGACGACCCGACGACTAACGACTAACGACCAACGACCAGCGACTCCCCGCTGACGCAAAGCGTCGGCCCCGAGCATCTAAACAGGTAAGTCCTAAGCGTTCATTTGCCTGCTCCCCGTAGCGCCTGGATGATATACATTGAAGCTGGCGCGTTTCTCTGCATGACATTGAATGGAAACAGTTCGGGACGCCGGCCGCGGCGTTGGTGGATAACGGCGCTTGCGATTTTAGCGGCAGTGATTGTGCTGGGTGCTTTCGTCTCCCGCCGCGATAACCCGGTGCCGGTGCGAACCGCCGTCGTCGAGCAGACCACCATCCGCAGCCTGGTTTCCACGAACGGAAAAATTGAGCCCGTCAACAATTTCGAGGCCCATGCTCCGGTCTCGACGAATGTGCAGCGCGTTTTCGTCAAAGAAGGCGACTCCGTCAAGCAGGGCCGATTGCTGCTGGTTCTGGACGATGCCGGCGCACGGGCGCAATCCGCCCACGCCCAGACCCAATTGAGAGCGGCGCAGGCCGACCTGAGCGCCACCGAACGAGGCGGGAGTCAGGAAGAAGTGTTGAGCCTCGAAGCGCAACTGGTAAAGTCTGGCACCGACCGCGATTCGGCACAGCACAATTTAGTCGCGTTGAAAAAACTTGAGCAGCAGGGTGCGGCCTCGGCGGGAGAAGTACGAGAAGCGGAAAACGCTCTTGCCCGCGCCGATGCCCAACTCACCTTTCTCCGTCAAAAACAGACGAAACGATATTCGAATGCGGAGTTAGCGCGCGTCGAGGCGCAACAAGCTGAGGCGCAGGCCACCTACGATGCCGCACAGGACGTTCTGGCGAAATCCAATGTCCGCGCTCCTTTTGATGGCATCGTGTACTCGCTGCCCGTAAAGCAAGGCGGCTTCGTCGCCGCCGGAGAGCTCCTGCTGCAAATGGCGGATCTGCGAAAAGTGATGGTCCGCGCTCTCGTCGATGAACCCGACCTGGCCCGACTCGCTCTCGGAAATCCGATTGAGATTACCTGGGACGCTATCCCGGGACGAGTCTGGCGGGCCACCGTGACTGACATCCCATCGACGGTGAAATTGCACGGTGCGCGCAACGTCGGCGAGACCACCAGCATCGTAGATAACAAGGATTTGAAACTCTTGCCCAACATCAACGTCGGAGTAACCATCGTCACCGCCGAGCACGATCACGTGCTGGTGGTGCCGCGAGAGGCTCTGCGAATGGACGACTCCAAGCCCTATGTTTTGCTGGTCTCCGGCCACGAACTCAAGCGCCGGGATGTGGAGACTTCCCTTTTCAATCTCACGCAGGTTGAAGTAACCCGCGGCCTCTCTGCCAAGGACGTAGTCGCGATCGGTTCGTGGAATGGCAAGCCGATCGGCGAACGAACCCAGGTCAGGTTTTAAATGGTCACACGTTAAATGATCACACGCACTTTCTTGCTCGTTTTGCTTACTCTCATCGCGGCCTTGACGGCCAGCGCGGCGGACTCCGCCAAGGACATGCTGGCGGCCGGCCGGGTCGATGAAGCCATCGCCGAATTGAATGCACACCTCGCTTCTGCTGCGGCGGACGCGGAATCCTCCAACCTGCTATGCCGGGCTTACTACGCGCTCGAAGATTGGGAGCACGCGGAATCTTCCTGCAAAAAAGCGGCCTCGCTCGACCCGGACAACAGCCGTTTCCATCTGTGGCTGGGGCGCGTGTACGGCGAGAAGGCGGATCGGGCAAATGTTCTTGCCGCCGGGGTTCTGGCCGAAAAGGCTCGCGGAGAATTCGAGCACGCGGTGCAGTTGAATCCGAATGACGTGGATGCCCGGCTCGATCTGGCGGAGTTCTATGTTTTGGCGCCCCGCATCCTGGGCGGCGGCGAGCAAAAGGCCCGCGAGCAAGCGCAGTCCATTGGAACTCTAAACCCGGGCCGGGAACACTGGGTTTATGCGCGCATCGCCGAACAGAAAAAAAACGTCGTCACCGCCGAACGGGAATATCGCCAGTACATCGACCTCAGCAAAGGTGCGGCGGAAGCGTGGCTCAATCTGGCTTTTTTTCTCCGCCGCCAGCTGCGCATCGATGAAATGGAGCAAGCCGTCGTCAAGCTCAGCCAAGCGCCTATCGCCAGACCCGATACGCTGGTTGAAGCCTCCGAGATACTGTATCGCACCGGTCGTAGCTATCCTTTCGCCACGGAACTGCTGCGCCGCTATCTCGCCGCCGGTCCGGTAGAGGCAGCGCCGGCATTCAAAGCCCACTATCGGTTAGGTCTGTTGTTGGAAAAACAAGGCGACAAGGCAGGTGCTGCGCAGGAGTACCGTGCTTCGTTGTCATTGGCCCGGAACTTCGGTATAGCCCAGCAAGCACTCAACCGAGTTGCCCCCTGAGGATGGCGAGATTCCCTTTTCGCCTTGCGGCGTCCCCGATAACTTCCAAAGCCACTGTCCCGCTCGCCCTCTGGCGCACTACAATTTGTGCGTCGCGGCGCAGCCGCGCCCCAATCCATGTGGTGATGAGATGCAGGTGACGAGATGAAGCTTCGATTGCCGCGGTGGTTGCGCCGCACAAATCTGCTCGCCCTATTTACAGCCGCACTGCTGATCGCAACCCGCGGCCAGGCTGAACCGCTCCCTCTCGAGCGCGCCATTCGGCTCGCGCTCGCGCACAGCACGACTTCGGCGATTGCAAATGCCGACGTGCAGCGGGCCTTCGCCTCCTACCGGGCACTCCGCAACAGCTACCTGCCGCAGCTAGCCATGGGTTCGGGCCTCGGCTGGTCCTATGGATTCCCGCTCACCATCGAAGGAGCGGCGCCGGCCCTGGGGAACGCCGTCGCGCAGAGTTCGGTCTTCAACCCGGCGCAGCAGCAGTTGATAAAGGCAGCGAAAACGGACTGGCATGCTTCGGAATTTCAAGACAAAGACCAGCGCAATGCCCTCATCCAAGACGTTGCCTTGACCTACGCTGAACTGGCAAAGTGGGAAGCGCGACTCGTGCGCTTGCAGCAGGATGAGGCCCAGGCGCAGCAAATGGAACAAGCAGTGGCGGAGCGCCTGCAGGCAGGCGTGGACAGCGCCGTGGACCTAAGCAAAGCCAAGCTCACTGCCGCGCGCGTGCGCCTTCACCGGGCCGAGGCGCGGGGCAACGCCGATGTCCTGCGGCGTCACCTCTCAACCCTGACCGGTTTGCCGGTTTCCTCCATCGAAATCGCGCCCGAAACAATTCCGGCCTTGCCGCCCGTCGCTCCGGAAGATCTTTCGGAAAAAGCGATTGCCTCCAGTCCCGCCATCAAGTTTGCCGAGCAGCATTCGCTGGCGGAATCGATGCGGGCTCTGGGCGAGCATCGCGCTTTGTACCCGTCGATGGATTTCTCCGCCCAGTATGCGCGACTTTCCACCATCAACAACTACAACGACTACTACCGGAAATTTCAGCCTGACAATGCCACGGTCGGCCTCGCCATCCGCATCCCGTTATTCAACGCTGCCCAGCGCGCCAAAGCCGACGCGGCCAAGGCGGAAGCCCTCAAGGCGAAGAAGCAAGCGGACGCGGCTCGCAACGAGGTGGCGGAGGAAACGCTAAAGCTGCAGCGCGCCGCCGAGCAACTCGAGGCCGCTCGCGAAGTGGCGCAGTTGGAATATCAATTGGCACAGTCAGGCCTGGAATCGGCCCAAACCAGAATCGACGCAAAGACTGGCACCTTGCACGAATTGGCCGATGCACGGGTGCAAGCGGCCGAACGCTATCTGCTCTTCCAAGATGCCGATTTTGAGTACCAGCGCGTCCGCATGAACCTGCTGCGCGCTACCGGAGATTTGGAGAAGTGGGCACTGCCAGGCACCGCTTCAACCAACCCGGCTTCAAAATGACTCATGAAACACCTCATCCAACCGCTGCAAGATTCTCGCGTCTTAATGTGCAATAGCGTCGTTCGGCGAGGTTCTTTTGCGGCTTGAGCCCCGCTAAGGCACACTTGGACAAAGGTTTCCACGCTGTCGACGCAGCTTGGCACGTACCTGAATGGTAGCGTCGGTCGGGGTGCGTGCGCATCTAACTATGCATCTGACAATGTTAAGATGGAGATTCCCAATATGCCATCAAAAACACTGTTCTTGAATCCGCCTTCGTTTGAGAATTTCGACGGGGGCGCAGGCTCGCGCTGGCCCGCAACGCGTGAAATCGAATCCTACTGGTATCCGGTCTGGCTCGCTTATCCGACCGGGATGCTCGAGGGCGCGCGCCTGCTCGACGCCCCGCCGCACCACGTCACCGCGGAAGAGACGATCCGCACCTGCAAAGATTACGAATTGCTCGTGCTGTTTACGAGCACGCCGGGGTTCGCCGGCGACGTCCGCATAGCCGAGGCCATCAAAGACAGCAATCCTCACATCAAAATCGCTTTTGTCGGACCCCACGTCAGCGTGCAGCCCGAGAAGTCTTTGATGGAGGCAAAGGTAATTGACGTAGCCTGCCGCAAGGAATTCGACTACTCCATCGTCGAATACGCCCAAGGCAAGCCCCTCGAAGACATTCTCGGCGTTTCCTATCGCAAGAATGGGCACGTGGTGCATAATCCCGACCGGCCAACTATCGAGAATCTGGACTCCCTGCCGCACGTGACCGATGTTTACCGGCGCGACTTGGACGTCCGCCGTTACAACGTGCCATTCCTGCTTAACCCGTTCGTATCGCTGTACACGACGCGCGGATGCCCGGCGCAGTGCACCTTCTGCCTCTGGCCGCAGACGCTCAGCGGACACCCCTGGCGCAAACGCTCCACCGACGACGTGGCGCGTGAGATGGCCAAGGCAAAAGACTACTGGCCCTACGTGAAGGAATTTTTCTTCGACGACGATACCTTCAACCTGCAGAAGGCCCGCACCATCGAATTGTGCGCTAAGTTGAAACCGCTGGGCCTCACCTGGTCGTGCACCTCGCGAGTCACCACCGACTTCGAAACCCTCAAGGCCATGAAAGACGCGGGATGCCGGCTCCTGATTGTGGGCTACGAATCGGGTGATCAGCAAATTCTGAAAAACATCAAGAAAGGCGCAACCATCGAGCGCGCCCGCCAGTTCACCAAGGATTGCCACAAGCTGGGACTGGTGATCCACGGAGATTTCATCATGGGCTTGCCGGGAGAAACTCGCGAGACCATCAAGAATACGATTAAATTCGCCAAGGAACTCGACGTGGAGACGATTCAGGTTTCGGTGGCGCATGCTTTCCCGGGAACTGAACTGCACGAATCCGCAATAAAGAACGGCTTCATGACCAGCGACACAAAAATGGTGGACGACCTCGGACACCAGATGGTGCAGATCGAGTATCCCGGTCTGCCCGCGACCGAAATTCTCGCCGCAGTTCATGACTTCTACGATGCGTATTATTTCCGTCCCAAGGCTGCCTACCGCATCTTGAGGAAAGCGGTGTTCGACAGCTCCGAACGCAAGCGCTTGTACAGGGAAGCGCGAACCTTCCTTAAACTGCGCGCGCAGCGCCACAAGTGGGTCAAGGAAAACCGCAAGGAAGAAGCGCCTGCCCCGGAACCGGCTAAGGCCTAGTGGAGACATTGGATCATTGAGGCATTGAATCATTGAGACATTTTTAAAACCCAAGAGCCTTTACCTTTAATGATTAAATGTCTCAATGACTAAATGATTAAGTGCCTCAAGTGACCTTTCGAAAATACCTCGTCCTGGCAGGAATCACCGTATGCGCCACCGCGGGTGACTCCCTCCTGGCGCGCGGCATGAAACAACTCGGCAATATAAATGTGTCGCTGCACAACCTCAGCGCCCTGCTGCTGGCCATCCTCAATCCCTGGGTAACTGCAGGAATCCTGTTATTGCTCGCGTTTTTCGCTTGCTACATTTCCGCGCTTTCATGGGCGGATCTCACCTATGTCCTGCCTGCCACATCGCTCGGATATGTGCTCGTTGCGCTGATTGCTCGCTTCGGTTTTCATGAAGAAATCTCCCCAACGCGCTGGCTGGGCATCGCGCTGATCGCTGCCGGCGTGGGCTTCGTGGCCGCCGGCCCGTCGGTCACGCCCAGTCGCCAACACCTTGGTTCCCACGAAGCTTCCCGCCACCCTGTTTCTCAGGAAGTGAAATTATGAAAGACATCTACGCCTGGGCGGCGATTGGGCTCATCGTTCTGACCTCGACCACCGGCGACGTGCTGCTCTCCCACTCCATGAAACGAGTCGGTGACGTCGGTGAACTCTGGAAGCGGCGCGGGGTACTGGCGGTGGTTGGGCGCGTGCTTCGAACGCCCACATTCGCTCTCGGCTTGATGGCGATGGGGATTGCGTTCTACAGCCTGCTCTTTGGCCTTTCGTGGGGCAATCTGAGTTTGGTCGTGCCCGCTTCCGCCTCGCTCACTTTTGTCGCCAACGCGGTAGCCGCGCGCATTTTCCTGCACGAACGCGTGGGGCGCCGGCGTTGGATTGCGGCATTGCTGGTAGCGGGTGGCGTGGTGCTGATGGCGGTCTGAATGGCACTAACCGAATAAGTCGACGGTGATCACGAGCGGCTGCGCTCCCACGATCCGATGCTTACCGGCGGATGCAACCTGGTCCGCTTCCGAACTTTCTCCTGGGCTTTCTCCCCAACTTTCTCTTGAACTTTCTCCTGAACTCTCCGCACGCAGTATTGTCCCCAAAAAAGAAACCCGCTCGCTCAATATCGCCGCCTGACGTTTCCCCTCCTCCAGTTGTTTTCTGAAGGACTCCGCATCTATCTCGCGGCGGGCAGCCTTGAGTTTATTCATGACCGCTTGCAACCTCGCCAACTCCGTTACCAGGTCCGCGAGCGTGTGTTTTCCGCCAGTACTCAAGTGGACGAACTCTATGCCGGCTCCAAAGCGGTCCCGAATCGCCCTCACCTCACCTACGGCTCGGAACGAAGCCGCGTTGACGCGCACGACCATTTCGGTTCGCACGCCGAAATCAATGGGCAGAGTGGTATCGACGCAGCACCCGCCGAGGCTCAGATCGAATATCTTCCCCGGAACGAAGATGCCGTCCGATGGGAGGCGACTAATCTTCGCCTCACCACCGCATTTGAATCGCGGGCTATGGCGGCGATCTTCTTCCGCGGTGTTGCGCTCAGCCATGTTGATAAGATCGTATGCCGGGCAAGGTTTCTTTAGGAGGCTGCGCAGAATCCAGCCCCGGAGGGGCGTCCGAGCTTAGCCCAGCGCTTCAGCGCTGGGAAAAGTGGGAAGAATGACCTAAGTCCTGGAGGGACGACCCAGTTCTCACTTTCTTCGGAACTAGTTTTTCCGCAATCTGTTAGAGCGGCATCAACGTAACGCAGGTCTGGAAACCGAAGTAATTGAAGTCGTCGAAGTAAATCTCATCCAAACAGCTTCATCAAGCCACTCGGGGCCAGATCGGGGACGAGAAAGCTGGCGCTCTTGCCGCCGACGAAGCGCGTCAGTGCTTCCGCTGCAAGATAGCCGCTGCGAACCGCTCCCTCCATGGTGGCAGGCCAGCCGGTCGCGGTCCAATCGCCGGCCAGAAAAACTCGCGGCCATGCGGTCTCTGGCTTAGGCCGATGCTGGTCGATTCCCGGGCGCGGCGAATACGTCGCATGCAATTCCTTGATCACGGTCGATTTCAGCAATTTCGCCTCGCGTGCAGCGGGGAAAAACTCTCGCGCTTCCTTCACAGCCATGTCGACGATCTCCGCCTTCGACTTTTCAACCAGGCTCCGGGAGCAGCTTACGACCAGCTCAATGTAGCTGCCGTTGCCGCTGCCGTCATCCCTAGCTCCGTTCTCGCGCGATTCGTTGCTGCGACTTCCAATGAGCCGCGATTTGTGAAACATCCACTGGATGGTGCGGTCGAGCAGGACGGCGTGATCGAGGTCGCTGATCTGACGATCGAACCAGAGATGGATGCCGGTGATCGGCGACGTCGAGAACTGGCCGAGTGCCGCGGCCAGCGGCGCAGCGGATTGAGTCTTGGGCAAAATGCGCCCCAGGACATCAAAAGGAACAGCCAGCACCAAGTAGTCGAATTTCTGTTCCTGTCCGTTCGTCGTCACCCTTACCTGGGAGCCTTCGGCTCGAAACGACTCCACACCCGCGCGAAACTCGATCTCTCCGCCACGCGCGCGAATGTAGTCGCCAGTCGTGCTGTACAGGTCGGTGAGCGGCACGGTTGGAATTCCCATGCGCCCGGCAGCGGCCGATTTAAGAAACGACTCGCGCACCACCTGGGCCGCATAAGGGACGGAAACCCGATCGAGATCTTCGTTCAAGGCGCTGACCAGAATCGTCTTCCAGAAACGCTCGATCGCTTGCCCGGTTTGTCCGTGACGTTTGAGCCAGTCGAGGAACGACTCACCACAATCCGCCGGAATACCAGGAGCAAGCGCCGCCATGGCGCGGCCTATGGCCATCTTGTCGCGAAAGCTCAAACAGTCGGCCCGGAGAAATGCCAGCGCGGTATGCAGCGGAGCGGGGAGGCCGGACGGGGCGATCACGGATGCCCGCCCTCCAGGCTCGAGGAAGGTGAGCTTCTCATACCAGCGAATCTTGTCCTGAACTCCCGCGCGCCGATAGAAATCGAGCAGATTGGTGCAGCAGCCGAGCAACACATGCTGGCAATTGTCGACAATTTCGCCGGTGCCGGGATGCTGATAAGAAGAGGCGCGCCCGCCAAGATATGGTCGGCGCTCAAAGAGCGACACGCGAAAACCGGCGTCGGCCAAGGCGCATCCAGCGGCGAGCCCGGCCAACCCGCCTCCGGCGATAGCAACTGTAGGAGGATGTGTCGTATCAGGATAGATCGACTTAGAAACGTTCGGATTAGGATCGCTCGACGTAGAAACGTTCGTGGGCGGCATCACACCAGTCGCTTCAGAATTCCTTTTCCGAGGACAGTGAGCTTCTCGGGGACGGTTAATCGGACGCGCTCACTGAAAACGTCGTACTGGTTCGAAGCAATCTTTTCGAGCAACCGGCGATAGATGGTAATCAGAACCCACAGAGCGGGCTGACTATCTTCATTCACCAGCGGGATCAGCTCTTCACCGGCGCTGTAGCACTCGCGAGCGCGGTCGGCCTCCATCGCCAGCAGCGGACGGATGCGGGCAACCTCAATCTGTGGCGCAGCCAGATCGGCGGCCGAGAGCCCGCACTGCGCTAGGTCCTCTTGCGGAAGATAAACCCGGCCCATGGCCACGTCTTCTTTGACGTCGCGAATGATATTCGTAAGCTGAAACGCCAGACCGCAGCGTTCGGCCAGCGGCTCCGCGGCCGGATCGCTGTACCCAAAGATCTTGATGCACACTAATCCAACGACCGATGCCACACCGTAGCAATACTGGCGCAACTCTTCAAAAGTCTGGTAACGCGCGCTCAGCGGCGCATCGGCGGAGGGCTCTGCTTGGCCGTAATCGAGATCCGCGGCCGTGCCAAAGGCGAGTTGGTCGAGAAGCCCAAATGGAATCTGGTAAGTGCGCTGCGCATCGGTCAGCGCCAGCAGTACCGGATCGTCCGTTGGCTGTGCCGCCAAAGCGCGGTGGACTTTATTCAGCCATTCCGCCAGCTTGTTACGACGATCATCGGGGCTCAGCGTATTGTCGTCGGCGATGTCGTCGCACCGCCGCATGTAGGCGTACACGGCGCTCAACGCATTGCGTTTCCGCCGTGGAAGCACCGCAAACCCATAGTAGAAATTCTTTGCGGCGGAGCGGGCGATACTCCGGCAAACGGAGTACGCCATATCGAGCTGTGACGCGGTAGGCGCAAACTGCACCGACGCATTTCCCACGGCGCTGCTCATCTTTCCTTCTCCAGCGGCTTCTCCAGCGGCTTCCCCAGCAGTTTCCCCAGCGCGGCACGAGCGACCAGGGCCAGCTTCCGGGCTTTCGAGATTGCGGGACGCCTGCCCAGCACCGCGAAGCCTTGGCGTTCGATGGCGTTCAGAATTTCCTGCCCGCCGCGGCTGAACAGTTCGATGTCGGTGGCCAGTGCGCGCTCGACTTTCCCGATCAGCGGCACGCCTTGCGCAAACCATTCGCGCGCGCGCTCGACCTCAAACTTCATCATCGCGCAAAACGCGGAATTGTTTTCGCCATCGCGTATTACTGCTTCGCTCACGCCGAAGCGGCGCAGATCTTCGAGGGGAAGATAAATTCGTCCTTTGGCAAAATCCGCACTCACGTCTTGCCAGAAATTCGCGAGCTGCAGTGCGGTGCAGGTGTAATCGGAAAGCTGTTGGCGCTCGGAATCGCGGTATCCGCAAACGTAAAGCACGAGGTGGCCCACCGGATTCGCCGAATACCGGCAATAGCCCAGCAGATCGTTAAACGTTTCGTAGCGGCCGACACTTTGATCCTGCCGGAAAGCGGTCAGCAAATCCGCAAACTCATGTTTCGGAATCTCAAACTCGCGCACGGTTTCGGCGAGCGCGACAAATACAGGGTGCCTGGGGTACCGGGTATGATCATCGTCGTAGCACGCGTTTAGCTCGTTCTCCCACTGATCGAGCAATTGCAGAGATGCGGCGCTGTCGCCGACCTCGTCCCCCAAATCGTCCGAGATGCGGCAATACGCGTAGACGTTGAAGAAGTGCTGGCGCAGGTGCTCCGGAAGAAACCAGGACGCAACCGAAAAATTCTCGTAATGCGAGCGCGCCAGGCGGCGGCAATATTCGCGCGCTTCGGCTTCCGAAGGCGCGTGGTCAGGGATGGCGTACTCCGGCGGCAGTGCACTCCAGGCAGAGGAGAGCGGCGCAGTCGGGGGATGGCTGGCAGCAGTCATTATCAAAAAACACTGTCATCCTGACCCTGAGCTCGTCGAAGGGGAAGGACCTATACACTTGAACTTTTCGATGCACGAGGTCCTTACGCTGCGCTCAGGATGACAACTTAAATGTGGGTCCCGATTTTACGGACGCGACGCTAGTGACCTGGGATTATCGCAGTCTTGATATCCCCGTTGCGGTTCAGCATGTGGCGCAGCACATCGTGCAAACGGGAAAGCGGCGCTTCGCCGGTAATGTAGTCGGTGCCGCAAACTTTCTTCTCGGCAATCAAACCAAAGGCCCGGCGCACCGTCTCCGGCGTGTGATGGAAAGTCGCCTTCAAAGTAATTTCCGAGTAGTGCAAGCGGTTGGTGTCCAACTGCACCTTGGTTCCGGAAGCGCACCCGCCGAAGAAATTCACCGTGCCGCCCTTGCGCACCATCTGCACGGCCCACTCCCAGGCTTCCGGGCGGCCTACCGCTTCGATCGCCACATCGGCGCCGCGCCTCTCCGGACTCAACTCGCGCACCGCCTCCACCGGATCTTTCACCTTGGTAATCTGCACCACCTCGTGCGCACCTTTTTTGCGTGCCAGGGTGACCTGCGAGTCGCGCTTGACGACCGCAATCACATTGCAGCCGATGGCCTTGGCCACCTGCACAAACATCAAGCCGATCGGTCCCCCGCCAATGACCGCCACGGTGTCGCCGATCTCGACTCCAGTTTCATGCAGGCCGCGCAGCACGCAGGCCAGCGGCTCGGTCATCGCCGCATCCTCGAAGGTGACATTCGATGGCACGACGAGCATATTGGTTTCCACAATGCGCCGCGGAATCCGTATGTACTCGGCGTAAGCGCCATTGTTGAACAGCAGATCTTCGCAGAGGTTTAACTGGTGTTTGGAGCAATAGAAGCACATGCCGCAGGGAGCCGAGTTGAGCGCGACCACGCGCATCCCCTTCTTGAAGCCGCGCACGCCCTCGCCGACTTCCTCGACCGTGCCCGCCAGTTCATGCCCGAACAACGCCGGCGGCACAATCATGCGGGCGTGATAGCCGCGCTGATACACCTTCAAATCCGTGCCGCAGGTCAGCGCGACGTGGACCTTTACCAGAACTTCGCCGTCACCCACACGCGGGATCGGCACCCTTTCAATCTTGATATCTTCTTTGCCGTAGAGGACGGCTGCCGTCATCTTGCCAGTCACAATTGATGTCCTCCCCAGGCGCTGCCCGGCTGGATGACGATCTTCATCGAGTCCGGCCGAGGATGGGCAGCCAGATTCAGCGCTTCCACACCGCTTTCGAGCGGGAAACGGTGGCTGATAAGCCGTTCCAGATCCATTTCACGGTTCATGACGAAGCGCACTGACTCCTCCTGCAATTCAAAAGATGCGCTGTAGGATCCCAGCAAAGCCTTTTCGTCCACACACACTGCCGCCGGATCAATCGTGGCCTCGCCCCGCACCGTCTGCGCAAATAGCAACACTCGACCTCCCGGACGAGTCGCATCCATGGCAGGCCGAATCAGGCCGTTCCCGCCGACTGCCAAAATCACGGCGTCAGCCCCCCGCCCTTCGGTCATTCCGCGCACCGTTTGTCCGGCGTCAGCCTTGGAAGCGTCAATTGTCAGATTGAGGCCGAAGCCCTTAGCCATTGTAAGCCTCGCCGCATACAAATCGGAAGTAATCACGCGAGTCCCCGCCCGCTTTGCCAAGTTCGCCAGGATCAGGCCAATTGGACCCTGCCCAATCACCAGCACCGTCTCTCCCGCTTCTAGACGAAGGGTCTCAATACCTTTGATGCAGGTATTCACCGGCTCGACAAAACAGGCCTGCTCAAAACTGACGCCGTCCGGGATGCGCACCGTTCCCTTCTCCACAATCCAGTCCATCACGCGGACATATTCCGCAAATCCTCCGCCCGACGGCTCGAACCCAGCCGTGCATCCGACCTTCTTGTAAGTAGCGCACTGGGCGAATGTCTTGTGGCGGCAGTAATAACATTCTCCGCATGGAATATGATGAAAGACCACGACGCGTTCGCCGACGCCGAACTTGCGAACGCCTTGCCCCACTTTCGCGATGACCCCTGAAGTTTCGTGACCAAAAATACGAGGCGCGGAGTGGGAGCCAGTAGCGATCTTCTTAAGATCAGTCCCACAGATCCCGCAGGTGTGCACTCGAACCAGAATCTCCCCAGGCCCGACTTCAGGCACAGGGACTTCTTCCATGCGCACGTCGTTCACGCCACGATACACCGCGGCCCTCATCGTGGAAGGAATCTCGCGCCTTGCGTCTTCAACCGTCAACGTCCGAGCAATTGCCATAGCTGAATTTGCCTTCTACGGAACCACGGTCAAAGTGACTACGTTGGATTTCACAATAGCCCTTGGTGTCGGGAGAGACGGCTCCAGCTGGGGAAGCCCCGTTACCACAGGCTTCCGCAATTCGAGGTCCGCAAGCCGCCCCGGCGGGTGAAGGACGCAGTCATTCTCGCCGCGCGACAACTGGATTGTGTATGCACCGGGCGTTAGATCGAAGAGTTTCTCAATATCCTCGCTTACCCGAAAGGTGCCACCCGGTTTCAGATCGACGGTTCCGTAATGCCCTTCTATTCGTTTGTCTTTCATGTAGGGCGTCTCAGACGCGGGCCTGCCATCAGGGCCGTGAACATCGAAATCAAAGTTCAGTCGAACACGGGTGGCATCACTGCAAATGCCGAAAAGAATCGACCTCTTCGATACATTTCTTACAATAATGCTCATTTTGGCCACCGAGCCGATCTTCACGCTCTGCGGCGCACTGATGGTAATGGAGAACGGTTCATTTGAGTCCTGGCCAAAACTCATGCAGGTCACTGCCAAGCCTATGGCTGTGGCAAAGAATAGTGGCCTACCTGGTATTCTCATATTCTCCTCTGCATCGTTTCCCTTACTGCTTCCCCTCAGCCCGAGTATTAGCCTGAGTACCGGTACAAGTATGTGCGCCAGCGAACTCTGTGCTGACTATTGCTGGGCTTGACGCAGCCACTAAAGATGTGCCGGACAAAGTCTCGCGACCGATGTAACTCACAATCGCGCTGCAAAGAGCGCGGCTTGCCTTGGAACTATCCCGCGCCAGCGCAATGGTAGTCCCCCACAGCCAAGGGCGCAGCGCCACATGACACGCAAACCTGACGGAGTGAAAGCTCCCATCCTTCGCCACGAAGCGATCCAGCGCGGAAAGGTTGAAATCGGCAGCGTCGGAGATGGCCTTCAGAGCTCCGAACTCGACTCCCCGTGCCTGCGCTCCTTGCGCCACCGCTGCCGCTTCCATATCGACCGCAATCGCTCCATAAGCTTTGCCGAATCGAATCTTCTGCGCCTTATCCGCAACGGTCGCGGAACTCACCAGGATGCCCTCACCCCGGCCGACTTCTGTTCGGGCGCCGTCGGCAGAGTTGATCACCGTGCGCGGCTCAAGAACATGCCCGACCTGCAAACCACCGTCCACGGCTCCGGCAAAACCGGCTGATACAACTCGCACGGGGTGCACTTCTCGAATCACCGCTTCGGTAGCGCGGCGCGCAGCTTCGGCCCCAATCCCGCCGCAAACCAGAACTGCTTCGCCATTTTCAAAAAGACGATATCGCCGCCCGCCCTGTTCCATCGTTCTGACCTTAGTCCTGCCCTTCCACCTTCGAATCAGCGGTCGCACCTCGCGTTCCATCGCCGCAACAATCGCAATCCTGATGTTGACGGCCTTAGACATAGCCGTTCGCGCGGAACCACTCTACCGACCGCCGCAGCGCCCCATCGACCGGAACCGTCCGCCAGCCCAGTTCCCGCTCCGCTTTCGCTGAACTCACAAACATCATCTTGCGTCCCATACGCACGGTGTCAATGGTCACGCGCGGCTCGCGGCCCAGGAGCCGCCCGGTCACCATTTCGTCCACGACTCCAGCCGCCAGCGCAAAAATGTAAGGCAGCTTCACGGTCGGCGACGGCAAGCTCGTAATCGCGGCCAGCCGGTCCAGAATCTGCTTCAGCGTAAGATTCTCTCCACCCAGAATGTAGCGTTCGCCTGACCTTCCCTTCTCCAGCGCCTGAATATGACCGCGGGCACATTCGGTCGCATCCACCAGGTTCAATCCGGTTTCCACGTACGCCGGAAATTTTCGTTTCAGAAAATCCAGTACGATTCTCCCAGTCGGAGTCGGCTTGATGTCGCGCTCGCCGATCGGCGTCGTGGGATTCACAATCACCACATCGACTCCGGCTCGCGCGGCCTCGACTGCCACTTGCTCCGCCATGAACTTCGAACGCTTGTAGTGCCCGATCATATCCGCGATGCCGACCGGACTCTGTTCATCGGCTACGTTCCCGTTGTTCGTGCCCAAAGTAAAGCCCATGGTCGCCACGCTCGACGTGTACACCACGCGCCGTACACCCTGTTTCCGCGCCGCTTCCAGCACGGCACGCGTGCCCTCGACATTCGAGCGATACATCTCGTCGGAATCTCGCCCGCGCACCCACAGCCGATAATCCGCCGCAACGTGAAATACGACGTCACAGCCGGAAAGCGCCTTCTCAATCGAAGCCGCATCGCGCAAGTCGCCCTCGACCCGATCGGCATTCACGCCGTCAAGGTTGCGCAGATCGCTCGTAGGCCGCACCAGCAGCCGCAAATCGGCTCCCTGTTCCGCCAGCACGCGCGCAACATGACTGCCCAGAAATCCAGTGGCTCCAGTGACAAATGCGAGCATTCAGCACTTAGCATTCAGCATTCAGTTTTCGATTCCACAGAATCCGATTTGTTCTCGCTGACGGCTGAGTGCTGAGTGCTGACGGCTAACTGCTGCTCTTCTCCGCCATCACCTTCGCATAAGTCGTGAGCGCGATCAGCGGAAAATACTCGCGGTACAGGTGGTATATCAGATAGAACACGCGCGGAAAACCGGTTCCGGTGCAGAAAGGCTCGTCCCACGATCCGTCTTTCTTTTGCGTGCGCAGCAGATAAACCATGCCGCGGGCCACGCATTCGCTGCGCGTGTCGCCCACGGCCAGCAGCCCCATGATTGCCCATGCGGTCTGCGAAGCTGTGCTTTCGCCCTGCCCGCGAAGGTTGGGATCGTCATAGGATTCCACCGTCTCCCCCCAGCCGCCATCGGCATTCTGCACCGATCGCAGCCACTCCGCCGCCTGCTGGATCATGGGATCGTTACGATCCACGGCCATGGCTTCCAGGCCGCGCAACACCTGCATCGTGCCGTAAATGTAGTTCACGCCCCAGCGTCCGAACCAGCTTCCATCCGGCTCCTGCTGTTTACGAATGAACTTGATCGCGCGCTTCACCGCCGGATGGTTCTGGTCGTACCCATAGGTCGCAAGACACTCCAGAATCCGGCCCGTAATGTCGACGGTTGCGGGATCAAGCATGGCGTTGTGATCGGCAAAGGGCACGTACTGGAACACCATGCGGTCGTTGTCTTTGTCGAACGAGGCCCAGCCTCCATCCTTGCACTGCATCGACAAAATCCAGTCAATCGCCCGTTGCACAGACTCGCTCTGGTAGCGCCCATTCGGATGCTCGACTTGGCTCAGCGCCAGGCACACCATGGCCGTGTCGTCCACATCGGGATAAAACTCGTTGTTGAACTCGAAGTACCAGCCGCCCGGCTCGCCTTTCGGATTCTTGATCTTCCAGTCTCCGGGCTTGCGCACCTGCTTTTGCAGTAGCCAGTCGGCGCATTTCACGAGGCGCGGATCCGTCGCCGGAACCCCCGCCTCGCCCAAGGCAAACAGCGCATATGCCGTATCCCACACCGGAGACTTGCAGGGCTGCATGCGGAAAGTATCGCCCTCTTCGATGCCCAGCTTTTCAAACTCATCGAGAGCTCGAATGACCTGCGGATCGTCGACGGAATACCCCAGGCAACGGAGAGCAATGGCCGAATTCAGGAGTCCGGGATAAATCGCTCCCAGCCCATCGCTCATCTCGAAGCGATCCAGCATCCATTTCTCCGCCTTCTTCAGAGCCAGCGAACGCAGCGGACGGATGTGCACACGTTCTGCCCAGTGGGCAATCCGATCCAGCACCAAAAAGAAGTTGCGCCAGGAAATCCGCTTCTTGGCCCAGTGCAAATGCATGCGCGACTTGTCGCGTCCGCCCACGAAGAGCTCTTCCACGCCCATTTCGTCGGGAATTTTCTTGAACGGCTTCTTGGCATAGCAGATCGAAAGCGGCACCAGGATGGCGCGCGACCACGAAGAAATCTCGTAGATGTTGAACCAGAACCAGTTGGGAAAGAGCACGATCTCCGGCGGAACCGCCGGCACCGCGTCGTAATCGTACTGCCCAAAGAAACATAGATAGATCTTGGTGAATGTATTGACTTCGGTCACGCCGCCCATTTCGAGAATCTTCTTGCGGGCGCGTGCCAGCGCCGGGTGATCCGCCGCGAAGCCAGCCAGTTTCAGCCCGAAGTAGGCTTTCACCGAAGCGCCGATGTGGGATGGACCGCCGGGGTAAGTGTTCCAACCGCCATCTGCATTCTGCTTGTTCAGGATGTAGCGAGCGGCCTTGGCGATGCGTTCCTGGTTTCCCGTGCCGAGCAGAGCGTGCAGCAGGATGTAATCGGACTCGAGCGTGGTATCGGCTTCCAGCTCTCCGCACCAGTAACCCTCTTCGTGTTGCTGCGAGAAAAGATAGTTGCGGGCCGCATCGACGGCGACCGCGACCCGGCTCCCCAGGTCATCGATCTTTCCAAATCGCATCTGCGGGGTCCCCAGCGCCGGGGTCCCCAAAACGCGTTCTTTTGCGTTTTGGGGTGGCAGTGCGCCCGCGTTTGGCGTGCTGGGGTGGGGCGCAGAGGCCGAACTAAAAGGGGAGGATTCTTCCATCATGTCTCCGAACATATCTCCAAACTACGACTCCACGGCTACGGCCGGCGCCGCGGCTATCGTTTCCACGATCTCCGGCGGCAATCCAAAGCGCACATTTTCCGGCATGATTTCAAGTTCCTGCACGTCGCCAAAGCCCTGTCCTGCCAGGTACTGCACCACTTCCTGCACCAAATGTTCGGGAGCCGATGCTCCCGCGGTCAGGGCCACCGTCTTCACCCCATGTAACCACTGCGGCCGAATATTGCGGCAGTCATCAATTAGATGCGCCGGCGTGCCCAAACTGCGAGCAACTTCCACCAACCGCTTGGAATTTGAGCTGTTGTCGGAGCCAACCACCAGCAGCAAATCGGCATCGGAGGCCACGTGCTTCACGGCCACCTGCCGGTTTTCCGTGGCATAGCAGATATCCTGCGCCGCCGGACCCTTAATGTTGGGAAACCGCTTCCGCAGAGCGGCGATAATGTCGCGCGTCTCATCCAGGCTAAGCGTCGTCTGCGTCAGGTAGGCCACGCGGTTGGGGTCGGGCAACGTCACCGACGCCACTTCCGCCGGCGACCCTACCACCTGAGTCACCGCGGGCGCCTCGCCGAGCGTGCCAATCACTTCGTCATGATCGCGATGCCCGATCAGGATCAGCGAATAGCCTTCCTTAGCGAACTTCACCGCTTCCACATGCACCTTGGTGACCAGCGGACAAGTCGCATCGATCACGCGCAGCTTGCGCAGTTTGCTCGCCTCGCGCACTTCCGGCGAAACCCCGTGGGCGCTGTAGATGACGCGTTCGCCCTCCGGCACTTCGTCCACGCTATCGACAAAAATTGCGCCCTTTTCTTGCAGTTCCTCCACCACAAAGCGGTTGTGGACAATTTCCTTGCGCACATAAATCGGCCGCCCAAAGGCCTCCAGCGCAATCCGGACAATGTCGATAGCCCGCACCACTCCCGCGCAGAATCCGCGCGGCTTCAACAGCAGCAACTGCTTCCTCTCAGACAATAATCACCCCCACGTTGTAGCGCCGGCATCCTTGCCGGCAGTCCCGAGGGCGTCCCGCCCTCGGCACCATTTCAGCCCCGCACCCTATGAGGATACCCCGCCCCCACATAAGATGCGAAAAAAGTTATTGTAAGAGTATCGAAAGATGTACCCTCCGGTCAATGTAAGCCTTTGAGGATGTGTGGATTAGCAGCGGACGGGGAAATCTCGCGGGTGAACGGGAGGTACGCCCATAACAGCCCGTAGCATCGAGAACAAGCCCCGAGGGGCGTCCGAAACAGCCCGCAGCATCGAGAACAAGCCCCGGAGGGGCGTCCGAACTTAGCCCAGCGCTTCAGCGCTGGGAAAAGCGGAGAAACGATTAAGTCCCGGAGGGACGACCGAGCTTTGCGTGAGGGCGTGCGCATTCGGCAGGGCGCGCACGCCCTACTGCCCCCATGCGTCAAGCTCTTCCGGAGGCAACGGCTCGAAAAACTCGGGTCCGACTTTCAACTTGCCTTTCCAAGCTCCCGGTTTGCGGTTGCCCTGCGCGTCCCGAAGCGCGACCAAACGCACGACCGGCTTCTTACCGCGGCATATAACGATCTCCTCGCCCCGGCAAGCCCTCGCAATCAATAGCGAAAGATCAGCCCTAGCTTTATGGATGGTGACCATTTCCATGCATTCATTTTACGTCTCTTCACATCCATAACACATGGGATAATCGGGCCATCAAACCCGATGCAAGTGAAAGGAGCCAGAGTCATGAACGGTAAACAGCAAGAAGTATTGAACCAATTACTTGCCGATTTTGCATCGAAGCGCGGATTTTCCGAAGTGGGCTACGAGATAATCAACCCCGGCGACGTACAAACCGTAGCGAACTATGTCATCAAGCCGGATTCGGTTCTTATCGCTTTTGATCTTCCAAATTTTCCACCGATTGAATTGACTGCGTCGGGAAGCAGACCGGGAGTCCTCCCTACGATAAGCACGTATAACGAGTTTAATCGGGAGGCAAATTCTTACCAACCATTTCCGAACGGGCGGACTACGTACGATGCGCTTTTATTCGCCGACTCTCATGCGACGAAAGTACGCAGAGAGCGCACCACGAAAACCGCAAAAAACACCGTGCGCAGCGTCCGCCAATCAGATGGGCAAATCCCTAGGGGTGAATTAGATTCAGATCCATACAATTTTGTTCTTCAGTTTCCCCCATCGGAGATAGCAGGGCTCGTGGCCAGACGGGAAAGGAACGTTGAACAGGACGACGCGTTCGAGGCTGGCAGACGCATTCGCGGGGGAGACTACAGCCGACAGAATTTGGAAGTGATTGTCGCGTGGAAGATGGAGGGAGTACATCTCACGCGCGTAATGTCTTACCTTGGCCAGAATACCGACGCCGAAATTGACCAGGCACTACGCTCGGCTGCCGCGACCGACGACGAGCGGTCAGCGATAGAGATCCTCGACAGGCTTCATGGAGTAGGCGTACCGGTGGCATCAGCGATCTTGACGACGATCCTGCCGCAGAAATACACAATCATTGATGTCAATGCTTTAGTATCTTTAGGCGTCGGCGACAAATTGAAGGGCCAATCGGTCTACTATCTCGCCTATCTAAAGAAGTGCCGCGAACTAGCAGCTCAGCTCAACGTAAGCTTGCGAACTATGGACCACGCGCTCTGGCAATGGGGATACGAAAACTAGGTCTTCCCGTCACCCATTCGCCGGAATCATCTGCCCCGAATGCTTCCGAGAAGCCTCATTCAACTCCGCTCCCGACAGCATGCGTACCACTTCTTCAGTGCGCTCCTCGCCAGCAGTCTCACACACGGTGGCCTCTGGGCGCGCCCTCCGGCGGACGAGAAAGGTCTGAGCACCCACTAATTCACTTACTCCGGGAGTATATCCGAACCTCTAACTAGCTAAGTCTCTGACATATAGAACTTGACACCAAATGCTAAGATAGATTTATAGCAAACAAAGTGTTTGCCGTATCCCGGATTCGATCTTTGACAAAATAGCCGAAGACAAAATAGCCGAGCTCCGGCCCCGGCCTTCCCGCGCCCAAAGCTGACCAAGCCCCGCAGGAGAAGCAACCGCCGAAATGGGGGAGTCAGCGTAAGTCCTTATTCCGTGATATTTTGCGAATAAGTCCTTTAAACTCAAAGATCTGGCGGGAATTTCCCGCTAAACCAATGATTCCAATAGAACCAAAATTTAATTTTTTTCGAGCTGGAACAAACCCCATCGATGTCGCAGCAGAAAGCCTAGAGCTAAGTCATTATTCCTGAATACTTTAGCATCATGTCCTTTATTTTGAATACTTTGCGGGAAAACGGGGGGGAGGGGGGTACCCCCCAGGGAAACTATGGGGTAAGAGGGACGAACGAACTCACCCATTTGCCCGAATCATCTGCTCCGCATGCTTGCGCGAAGTCTCCGTCAGTTTCGCCCCCGACAGCATCCGCGCCACTTCCTCAGTACGCTCTTCGCCAGTAATTTGCCGCACGGTGGTCTTCGCGCGGCCTCCGGTTTCGCGCTTCTCAATCACGTAATGATGATCGGCAAAGGTTGCGATCTGCGGCAGGTGGGTGACGCAGAGCACCTGGTTGCCTTTGGAGAGCGCCTTCAATTTCTTCCCCACGGCTTCGGCGGCGCGGCCGCCGATGCCGGTATCAATCTCGTCGAAAACTAATGTCCGCTGCGCGGCCGCCGACTTCTTTTTCCCCGCCGGATTCGTCCCCGCCTCGACGCTTGCCTTCAACGCCAGCATGACGCGCGAAAGTTCGCCGCCCGAGGCGATCTGCTCCAGCGGGCGCATGGTCTCGCCCACATTAGTCGTAATGCGATAGATCACCTGGTTGATGCCCGAAGAAGTCCAATGTTCTTCGCCCTCGTTCTCCTCGACAGCAATGCGAAAGCTGGCGCGCATGGCCAAGTCGTTGATCTCGGCCTCGACCAGCTTCTCCAGTTTTCGTCCCGCCTCTGAGCGCTTACGCGAGACGCTGCGAGCGGCTTTGCGATACTCCTCGGCAGAGACGGCCAGCATCGCCCGCAGTTCAAGTAGCACCTGATCTTTATTCTCCATCTCCAAGAGCTTGCGCCGTATGTCATCGCCGAAAGCAATAGTCTCCGCGAGCGTAGGCCCATACTTGCGTTTCAGCCGATCCAGCAGCGCCAGCCGCTCTTCGATTGCCGCGAGACGCTCGGGCGATGCCTGGATTCCTCCCGCATAATCGCGCAGCGTCGCTCCCACATCTTCGACGCTGATGCGCGCCGACTCCAACTCCGCCAGCGCTTCCTGAAACTTCGGCTCATAACGAGCCAGTTCCTCCAGGTGCTTCTGCGCGGCACGCAGGCTGGACGAAGTGGAAGCGTTGCCCTCATAGAGCAGATCAAAGGCATTGATGGCCGCGCCGTAAATTTTTTCGGCATTGGCCAGGACGCGCTTCTCGGCTTCCAGTTGCTCATCTTCTTGCGGACCATCGCCCGCCCGCAGCCGCGCCTCTTCGATTTCACGGCATTGGAAATTCCACAGGTCCAGAAGCCGCATACGATCCTGCTCGTCCTGTTCGAGCTCCGCGATGCGCCCGCGAATCTGCTTCCAGTGCGCGAACGCGCCGGATACTTCCTTCAACTCGACTCCGGCGTAAGCGTCGAGCAGCTCCTGCCGCGCCGCGGCGTCGAAGTTTACGATGGATTCATTCTGCGCGTGGATCACCGCCAAGTGCGGTGCAATCTGTTTCAGCACTGCCACCGTCGCCGGCTGATTATTGATGAAGACGCGCCCCTTGCCGCCCGGAGCAATCTCGCGCCGCAGAATCAGCGAGCCATTCTCCGCGTCCAGACCGTTCGTCTCCAGTATCCCTGCGATGGAACGCGCCGCCGCTCCCTCGCTCTCAAACACCGCCGCGACCACGGCCCGCTCCGCGCCCGTGCGGATCACTTCCGAGGACGCTTTTTCCCCCAACAGCAATCCCAGCGCGTCAATCAGAATTGACTTCCCCGCCCCGGTCTCGCCGGTCAGAAGATTCAGCCCAGCCGCGAATTCGATCACGACATTGTCGATCACGGCGTAATTTTCGAGTCGAAGTTCGGCCAGCACAAGAATCCTTCGATCTTTAGTTACCGAAGTTCATACCGATCTTTAGAATTCACGGCAATCTTTAATCCGCCAATCTTGAATTCAGCGATCTTAATTCATCAATCTTTAATCTGCGCGATCCATAATTTACGCGCAGGATAGCACAGACCGCCTCCGCCGGGGTGCGCGAAACAGGCCGCCCCGTGCTCAAAATGGCTAGTACAAGTCATTCGCCGGATGCACTTCCGATTTTGCTTCGAGAGCGAGCGCTCGGTGAAGATTGCATTCATGCGATCATTCTCCCCCGTCTTAATCGCAGGCCTGCTCCTTTGGCTGGTGCCTGCGTTCGCCTCGGCACAGCAACTTCAATGCAACCCTTGCAGTTATGCCTTCGGTAATGTTGCGATTGGCAGTTCCAGTACCTATTCCATCCCACTCACGAACACCGGGAGCACAACCCTGAGCATCACGTACAAATCGAGAGGTGGGAGCAGCGTGTTCTGGTACGGCACTTTCACCCTGCCAATCGAGATCCAGCCCGGGGCGAGCGTCGAGTTGCCCGTCATCTTCAAGCCGACTGCCAGTGGATCCGTGACCGGCGTTATGACGCTCCAGAGTACGGCTAAGGATTCTCCACTCTCAATTGATCTCACGGGGACCGGCGTGCCCAAAAACAGCGCGGTACCGGTACTGGGAGTGACGCCTGCAACGCTGAATTTCGGTAACGTCACCGTGGGGTCGAGTGCCAGCCTGCAGGCTACGCTCACCGCCTCGAGCGCTGCCGTAACCATCTCGTCGGACGCGTCGACGAGTTCGGAATTTGCCCTGTCCGGGCTCACTCTGCCCGCAACCATTGCGGCTGGGGAGAGCGTCGCCGTCACGATTAAATTTACGCCCAACGCCTCTGGCGCTGCCTCCGGCCAAGCCGGGTTCACCAGCAATGCGGCAGGCTCGCCCACCGTCGAGCAGTTGACCGGTACGGGCGTGGCTCAGAGTAGTTCCCATTATGTCTCTCTTTCCTGGAATGCGGCGGGCGGGAACCCGGTGGGATACAACGTGTTCCGCGGCACATCCTCCGGAGGCCCTTACGCGATGATCAATACCGCCTTGGAAGCCTCCACCAACTATACGGACAACACGGTTGTGGCCGGAACGACCTACTATTACGTCGCAAGTGCGGTAAACGCCCAAGGCGAGGAAAGCGCTTATTCAAATGTAGTGAAGGCAGTGATTCCGAACTAATAGCCGTCGAAGCCCAACCCAGAGCAAGCAACCGCATTGACCGATGCGGTACCCTGGCGAGACGCGCCGCCACCCTGGTCTATAATCTTGAACAGGGGTTCTCCCTAAACCGATGCATTTTTCTTCGCTCCTCCTGTTGTTTGTCGGCGGCGAAATCGTCGATCTCGTCCTTCAGACCGGTCCGGTCGCCAAGACCGTCCTTGTCCTGCTCCTCGTGTTCAGTGTGCTCTCTTGGGCCGTGATTCTTTCCAAGTGGCGGCTCATCCGCCGCGCGCGCGGGCAGAGCGGACGCTTCGTCCGCGTCTTCCGCAAGGCGCAGCGCATGCAGGACGTTGCCTCGGTTGCCGAACAGTTCCGTCCCAGCCCGCTGGTGGGAGTATTTGAAGGCGCAGTCGCGGAGTTCAAACGCCAGATGGGCATGACGGGCGGCATCCACAACCTCGTGGCCATTCAGCGCGCCATGCAGATCGCGTCTTCCGAGGAGGTCACCCGCCTCGAACGCAATGTCCCCTGGCTGGCGATCACGGGCGCCGTTACGCCGTTCATTGGACTGTTTGGAACTGTCTGGGGAATCATCGACGCATTCCACGGGCTGGGCACCGCTGGTGCGGCGACTTTGCGCGCGGTCGCTCCCGGCATCTCCGAAGCTCTGGTCACCACCGCCGCCGGCCTGGCCGCCGCCATCCCAGCGGTCATCGCCTACAATCTCATCATTGGCTCCATTCGTGAAATGGCCTCGCGCAACGACGACTTCGCGCTGGAGATGCTGAATCTGGTGGAGCGGCAACAGGCCCCACAAGTCACCGAGGTGCGGCGCTAATGGCCTTCACATCCGCCAACGGACGCACCCAGACCGCACTCGCCGACATCAACATCACGCCCCTGGTGGATGTTGTCCTCGTGCTGCTCATCATTTTCATGGTGACCGCGCCGATACTGCAGTCCGGAATCGAAGTCAACGTGCCCCACACCCGCACTGTCAAGGAGATCACCGAAGAACGGCTGGTCATCAGCATCGACAAGTCGCAAAAAGTCTTTCTCGGCAACGATCCCATTAACATCAACCGGATTGGAGCGACCTTGAAGCAGAGGATTCGCGACCCGCAACACCAGTCGATCTTCTTGCGCTCCGACGAAGATGTCCCGTTTGGCGCCTTCGCCACCGTGATGGACGCCATCAAGCAGGCGGGCATCAGCAACGTCAGCATCGTTACGCAGCCGATGGATACCCATGCCGGCCATCACTGATTTTCACATGACTGATCTTCGCATGGATGACTTCGACATTTATTCCGAACCCGCGCAACTGCGCCGGCCTCTGGCTTGGTCGCTCGGACTGCATCTGGCATTCGCGGCCTTCGTCACGCTCTACGCAATGTTTATTCACGGCTTTCGTGGTGAAGGCTGGGGCAGCGGAGGAGGAGGAGATGCCATGGGAGCAACCCTCGTGAGCTCGGTTCCCTTGCCCGCCAATCCCACAGAGACAACAAATGTCCTGGCAACGGAATCCAAGGGTCTTTCGAAGTCGCAGCCCATGGTTCGGGAAAAGGAACCGGAAGCGATTCCGATTCCCGACAAGAACACGAAGGTCAAACCTAAGCCTGTGACCAGCGCTACCCAAAGGAAGCCGGAACCGCAACCACCCGAGTCGAATCAAATTCCGTATGGCGAGGGTGGCCCGGTCAGCGGACCATACACCATGAGCGCGGGAGGCGCCAAGGGCGGATTTGGATTTACCGGAAGTGGCGGCGATTTCGGCAGCCGATTTTCCTGGTACGTACAAACCGTGCAGAGGAAAGTCACCGAAAACTGGTTAAAGTATGAAGTGGACCCGCGCATCGCGGAGGCGAAACGCGTTTATCTGACGTTTGATATCGCACGCGACGGACACCCGTCGAATGTCCAAATTGAGCAGTCGAGCGGTGTGCCGTCGCTGGATCAGTCGGCGGTCCGCGCGCTTCAACGCATTGATAGCTTCGGCCCGCTGCCGCCGGATTACTCGGGAAGCAAAGTGTCGGTAGAATTCTGGTTCGACTACAAGCGGTAGGTCAGTCTTTGGTCGTCAGTCGCTAGTCGTTCGGAGGGTTTGCAATCGATCCGCAGTGCGAATACGGTTCGTATCAGGGCACGCCTTCAGGCGTGCCGCAGGGCCTGAATTATGAAAGCGCCTTCAGGCGCTGAGGCCAGAGATTGGAGTCTTGCTACGGCTTGCCGACGACCAACGACTCAACAGAAGCATAACAGGAGCATAAATTGAGTAACGCGGCTCGACCAATTCGTCGTCACGCTGTAATCGCAGTTGTCTCGCTGCTTCTGTTGGCAGCCACCAGCTCCGCGCAGGACTGGATCCGCACCGGCACCGGACTCGGCGTCGAGCGCGTGCGCCTCGCCGCATCCGACTTCAAGCCCTCGACCTCCGACGCCAACAACGCCAACCTGCTGAAGACCTTCAACGACGTGCTCTGGAACGATCTCGACAACGCTGGAATCTTCGATCTTGTCTCCAAGAGTTTTTATCCGCTGCAGGAGCCGGGGCAACCCTCCGAAGTCAACTTCACGGCGTGGAATTCCCCGCCGCCCAACACCTCCATGCTCGCGTTCGGCAACCTGGGCGCAGCCGCCGGCAAAGTTACAGTACAGGGTTGGCTCTACGACGTAAAGAATGAGAAGTCGCCGCAAGTACTGGGCAAGCAGTACACCGATAGCGCGACCAGCGATGCGGTGCGCGTAATCGCACACCGCTTCGCCGACGAAATCATATTCCGCCTGGGCGGAGGCGTACCCGGAATCGCCGAAACCAAGATCTATTTCGTCAGCGAGCGCACCGGCCACAAAGAAGTCTGGATGATGGACTACGACGGTGCCAACCAGCAGCAGATCACGCACCTGGGAAGTATTTCCCTGTCGCCGCGCATCTCGCCCGATGGTTCGCGGCTGGCGTTCAGTTCGATCAGCAAGGGCGGTTGGGAAATCATGATGTACTCATTCGATCTCAACCGCATGGTCAGCTTCCCGCGTTTTGGAGGCATGAACCTTTCGCCGTCGTGGTCGCCCGATGGCAAAGTCGCGTTCTCCTCCTCGCGCAACGGATATCCCAATATTTTCGTGGTGGATGCCTCCGGAGGAAACTCGCGCCGCCTGACCAACGATAAAGGCCCGGACGTTTCGCCCACCTGGAACCGCAAGACTGGCGCCCAGATCGCTTTCGTCAGCGGACGCACCGGCCTGCCGCAGATCTATACCATGGAAGCCGACGGCACCAACCTGCAGCGCGTCACCGATCAAGGCTACGCGGTTTCTCCCAACTGGTCTCCGAATGGCCAGTTTCTGACCTTCTCCTGGATGCGCAAGTACGGGCCCGGAGAGCCGGGTTCCAACGATCTCTATCTGATGGACGTCGCCAGCAAGCAGTGGGTGCAACTCACCCACGACGCGGGGCGCAACGATTTTCCCTGCTGGTCTCCCGACGGGCGGCACATTGTGTTTCAGTCTCACCGCTCGGGCAGCGACCAGATCTGGAGCATGCTGGCGGACGGCACCAATGTGAAGCAGCTGACTTTTACGGGCGTCAACACGCAGCCCAACTGGAGTTGGAAGTAGATTGATTGAACATCCCTGTTGGTGGCAAGTGGGTTCATATCAGGTCACGCCTTTAAGGCGTGCCGTAGGAGCTACGCCATGAAAGCGCCGTCAGGCGCTGAGGTCAGAGATTTGGAGTTCCACAACCGGTTGTTGACAAGTACGGTTTTGCGGCTGGCCCAGAGTGCGCCCTGCCGTGAATCTGCAAATTGCACGCCACCATGCGGGCGCACAGAAAACTGGAGGAATCAGTGAAGCACGCAATAACAACGAGAATGACAATAACAACAGTGATGACGAGATGGCTAACTCTCGTATTCGCAATCGGCACGATCATGTTCCTGGGCGCATGCCACAAGAAAGTCGCCCCGCCGCCACCCCCGCCGCCACCTACAGTAGCCGCTCCCACCGCCTCGCTGTCCGCGAACCCGAATAGTATCGACCCGGGCCAATCGACAACTTTGACCTGGCAGACTACGAACGCGACTGACGTCAGCATCGACGGCATCGGCCCCGTGGACACAAGCGGCTCGCGTCAGGTTACTCCGGCCGACTCAACCACCTACCATCTCATCGCAAAAGGCGCCGGCGGAACCCAGGACGCCACCGCTCGCGTGACCGTAAACCGCGCACCCCCGCCGCCGCCGCCAGTTGCCAATGTCACAGAACAGGAACTCTTCGCGCAAAACGTGAAGGACATTTTCTTCGATTACGACAAGTACGATGTGCGCGCGTCCGAGCAAGGCTCCTTGCAGCGCGACGCACAGTTCCTGCAACAGCATCCCAACATCCGCTTCACCATCGAGGGACACTGCGACGAGCGCGGCTCCACCGAATATAACCTCGCCCTGGGCACCAATCGCGCGGACGCCGTAAAGAATGCGCTCATCCAGGCTGGAGTAGCCGGCGATCGTATCAAGACCTTCAGCTACGGCAAAGAGAAACCCTTCTGCACCGAGTCGAACGAAAGCTGCTGGCAGCAAAACCGCCGCGGACACTTCGTGTACGAAAAATGAACTGAGGAAGTGGAGGGACGGGCGGGACGCCCGTCCTCGCTTTCTAGCAAACTGCGAATAAACTCGAGGCTCGACTCAGTGTTTAAGGGGGCGCCTTCATCCGCGCTTAGTTTTGCGGGGGCACAGCTTCAAGCCGCGCCGTACTCGAGGCTTGACTTTGTTTTGAAGGGGCGCGGCTTCAGCCGCGCCGTACGTGTACCAAACAAACACCGGCTTTAGATTGCTGAAAACTCAAGTTTCGTATCAGGGCCTCGCTTCAGCGATGCCGTGAGTTCTTTGAAGTGAGATGCCCCTTTAGGGGCTGAGCGCCGAAAATCGCTGGACGCCCGGCGGGGTTTTAACATTTGATTAATGGAGTAACTATGAAATCCAATTGCATTTCTCTCGTTCTCGCGCTGTTCCTGGCGCTCTTCCTCACTATTTGGATCACCCCCGCCTACGGCGCCAGCAAGGAAATCATCGAACTGCAAACCCAGGTCACCCAGTTGCAGCAGCAGATGACCACGATGATGCGATCCTTTGACGAGCGCATGGGCGTCATGAAGAATCTGCTCGAGCACAACACCGACGCCGCCAACAAAGTGAGCGTCGCCATCGGCGAGTTGCAAACTTCCGTCAACAAACAACAGCAGGATCGCGCCGCACAAGTCGACCAGATCTCCGGGCAGATTCAGGCCCTGAACGACACCATGGACGAACTCAAAGTCCGCCTCGCCAAGCTGAGCAAGGAATTCGAGGACATGCAAGCGGCGCAGCAGTCCATGGCCGCTCAGCAGGCGCAAGCGCAGCAGCAGGCCCAGGCGATCGCTCAGGCGCCTCCGCCCGACGTGCTCTACAACAACGCCCTGCGCGACTACAACGGCGGGAAGAACGATCTGGCCGCCCAGGAATTCAACGACTACATCAAGTTCTACCCCAACACCGACCTGTCCGGAAACGCATATTTCTATCTCGCCGAAATTCAGTTCAAGGCCGGCGATTACCAGAAAGCGGTCGCGAGCTATGATCTGGTCCTGCAAAATTTCCCCAGCGGAAACAAGGCTGCCGCCGCGCAGCTCAAGAAGGGATTCGCGCTCCTAGAAATGGGAAAAGAAGACGAGGGCACACAAGAATTGAAGCACGTCATCCAGCGCTATCCACGCACGAACGAAGCCATACAAGCGCGAGACAAGCTGCGCAAACTGGGAGCGGCAACAAGAACCCGGTAAAGCGCCGCTTTGCCCGCGGAGAGCGGGCGTCCCGACCAGCCGAAACGAGCGAGACGCCTATTCCGCCACAGCAAATTATGGGTGGGCCTCGGTCTTTGGCACCACAACTCCGCCCTCAAGCTTGGGGATACCGAAATGCCCGCCCAGATGCGCGAGGTCAAGCGGGCTGATCGACCCCGAAACCACGATGAAGTTGACCTCATTCGATTTCGCTTGGAGGACCGCCGCATTGCTGATCGCGTTGTTCTCCAGGCGGACCCAGAGATCGGTGACGCCCGGGCCTCCATCCTTCTCTTGTTTGTTCATCAGTCGTTTCCAGCCCGCCGCCTCGTACTCGTCTTTCACCGAACTCAGAGCAGCCGGATCATAGATCCAAGTTCGCGGAAAACGGTAGCTGTGGACCGAGACCCCATTCACGCCCGCAATCACACGCTGAAGACCCTCATTGCTCGGATCCATCTTGGCGACAAACACCAGCATGGAGTGGTCAAGCGTAAACTCAGTTTTCGAAGACGCACTCTGCCGCAAGGCTTCAATACCCTTAGGAATCCAGTCGTGCTGCTGCTGTGCCTGCGCCTCGGTCCATTGGACTGCAAAAACGCCCACCAAGACTGCAAGAATAATGCGGGAAAGTTTCAAGGGGAAACTCATAAGAGCGCCTCAACTGTTAGACAGAATTAACCAGCCAGGAATTCCTCCCAAACCTGTGGGCACAGAACTCCTAGGCCAGTAAGAACCCAGCGCGTGAAAATTAGTTGTACGAACCCTCGGTTCGGTAAGACCTCAAACCGCGTTCGCCGCAGCAACCTTCTCCGCCCCCACCCCGCTCGGCCGCAGCGTGACCCAATCGGTCTGCACCCGATCCCATCCCTGAATCAGGAAGCCATACGATTCGAATAGCTGCCGGATCTGCGGCCGCTGCCAGCCTGCAATCTCCTCCAGAATCGGCACCAGCGTTGCCAATGCGTTGTCGCCGAGAACCGTCCGCTTTGCGATCTGCGCTACTAGTTTCGATTCCGACACGGCAACCGTGAAGCCATCGCGCCGGTTCACGTGCAGCATGACGTGAATGTCGGAACTGCCGTCGCCAACGTAGACCACATGGTCTGCCGGAATGCCGAGCTGTTCTTCGAGTTGATCCAGCCGCGTGACTTTTCCGTAGCCCGCCGTAGCCCGCACCAGGCTTTCGATCTCACCCGAGGCTGTGTAATTGAACTCGGTGCCAAAGATGTGGTCCGCCGGCACGATCCCCTGCAGCGCCGATTGGATCACCTCTACCGGCGCCGCCGAGAGCACATAAAAATCAAAGTGAAATCCGTCGATCCTACGGTCGAGTATCTCGTAAATCTGCTTGATGTTTTCCTTGAGGCGAATGCGCTTGCCCACCTCGAACAGGTCATCGCGCCGGACGCGCGAATGGAACTCGGGATCATGCAAGAGTAAATAAGAAAGTTCGGCGCCTTGCTGAACCAGGTTCAGCTTCGCCATGCCCTTGGCCTTGCGCTCGAATTCCTTGACAGAAATACCGAGCAGTTCGCTCAGTACATAGCCCGTATCGTTGAAGGTCAACGTCTGATCAAAGTCGCTGGCAAACAAATAATGTTTACGAAAATTGCTAGTCATATCCTATATTAGATTCAAGATCAGATTAATCGAGTATTAAATTTACCCATCCTAATCATCACAATAACTTGCAGCACCGGGGTCCCCGGCACGCCCGCTTTTGGCGTGATGGGAAGTGCAAACGGACACCACAACACGGACATTGCCCGCTCCGAGCTTTCGGCGTAACCTGACCCTGTAATCATTATTTATTAACGCACCGAAAGGCCTGCCATGCCGAAGAGCAAAAGCGATCATCTTCTCAATGATTCCGACCGCGGAAAGGGTTCTCAGGAGCCTGACGAGCGAACCCAAAGCGGCAACAACTCCATGCAAGGCCAGCTCGGGCACCGTAACCCAGACCCCATCCAAGACGGCGCCGACAGCGATTTCCCTGAGCCCGGCCACAGCCCCGAGCACTCGTAGGAGGAAGAACTGAAGAAACCGTGTGGGGACGGGCGACCTCGCCCGTCCAGGTTTGCGCAGGGACGGCCGCTAACGATTCGAGCTAAACAATTTGAACCGATCCCAAACAGGACCGGCCCAATTCTTGCCATCTGTGGCAGAAGTCTACTGCAGCTCTTCCATGCACTTCGCCAGCACTTCCCGGCTCGGCCGTGTTACCGATTCCGGCAAGGTCGCCAGCGGCTCATCCGTGACGTTCAGCAAGTCGATAAAGCTCGGCGCTTTTTCATTGATGTAGAACACGCCGGTCAGCACTTCACCTTTCGCATGCGATTCCATTAACCGTGTCACCGCCTGAATCTTGTCCGTCGGATCGTACTCCTGCTCAAGCTTCCGCAAACGCAGGCTTGATCCGTCGTGCATCGTAACTTCCAGCGTCGTCCCATGATCGTAGTCAACGTTGATTTCCTCAAACGACGGCACAAAGCTGAGTTCCTGCAGTGGCTCGTCATGAGCCTGCATGTATTTGTAAGACTTGGTCGAACCTTCGTGGTCGTTGAAGGTCACGCATGGTGAAACCACGTCCAGCATCACCGTGCCGTTGTGAGCGATGGCGGCCTTGAGCATGGTGTGAAGCTGCCGTTTGTCGCCGGAGAACGACCGGCCCACGAATGTAGCTCCTAGTTGAATGGCCATGGCGCAGGTATCAACCGGAGGAAGGTCGTTCACCACGCCACTCTTCAGCGTGGACCCCAGATCGGCGGTCGCGGAGAACTGCCCTTTCGTCAGACCGTAGCAACCGTTGTCCTCGATGATGTAGATGATCGGGAGATTGCGCCGCATCAAATGGACAAACTGCCCCGCTCCGATCGAAACCGTGTCGCCGTCGCCGGTCACACCCAGTGCAATCAGGTTCCTGTTCGCCAGCATCGCTCCCGTAGCCACCGAAGGCATGCGGCCATGCACGGAGTTGAAGCTGTGCGAGCGGTTCATAAAATAAGCCGGGCTCTTCGACGAGCAGCCGATGCCGCTGAACTTCGCCACGCGCTCCGGCTGCACTCCCATTTCATACATCGCGTCGATGATGCGTTCGGAAATCGCGTTATGCCCGCAACCGGCGCAGAGCGTCGTCTTCCCTCCACGATAGTCGACCACCTGTAGCCCAATGCGGTTAATCTTTGGAGTAAGAGGAGGAGCAGGAGTTGTAGCCGCCGTGTTAGTAGGTGTGTTCCCCATGTTACTTGCCCTCCATCATCACGAGTTCGTCGGTCACGGAATACGCGTCGATGGGCAATCCGTGGATATGGCAAATTGAGCGCAAACGCGTCGTCAATTCCGGCTTGATGTCGAGCTTGAGCAGGCTAGCCATCTGCCCGTCGCGGTTTTGCTCCACCACATACACGCGCTCGTGCCGCTCAATGAAGTCGTGAACCTCGCGCGTAAACGGATACGACCGCACCCGAAGATAATCCGTTTCCAGCTTATGCTCTTTGGACAATTGATCGCGCGACTCGATGATCGCCCAGTGCGACGTGCCATAAGCGATAATGCCGATCTTCGCGGTGCCGCCGCCTGCCACTTCCGGTCGCGGAACGAACGACCGGGAGGTCTCGAACTTCTTGTTGATCCGTTCCATGTTGCGTTCGAAATCGTCAGGACGCTCGCTGTACTGTCCCCTCTCGTTGTGGCCGCTGCCACGCGTAAAATATGCCGCAGCGGGATGATCCGTGCCCGGCAGCGTGCGATAGCCGACGCCATCTCCATCCACATCGTCGTAGCGGGAAAAACCGCCGATCTTCTCAAGATCCGCCTTGCTCAACACTTTCCCGCGATCAATCGGCTTGTCGGGATAAGGAAACGGATCCGACATCCAGTTATTCATCCCCAGGTCGAGATCCGACATGACGAACACCGGCGTCTGGAAACGCTCCGCCAGATCAAAAGCATCCTGCGCCATGGTGAAGCACTCGCTGGCCGAATTCGGAAACAGCATGATGTGCTTGGTGTCGCCGTGGCTCAGAAATGCCGTCGAGAGCACGTCGCCTTGCGCAGTGCGAGTGGGTAAGCCGGTCGAGGGCCCGACGCGCTGTATGTTCCAAATCACCGCGGGAACCTCCACGTAATACGCCAGTCCGGTGAACTCAGACATCAGCGAGATGCCTGGTCCCGCTGTCGCAGTCATCGAGCGCGCACCCGCCCAAGCCGCACCAATCACCATGCCGACCGCCGCCAGTTCGTCTTCGGCTTGCACGATGGCAAAAGTCGCCTTCCCATCCGGCCCGACGCGGTATCGCTTCATGTACTCAATCATCGTCTCGACCAGCGACGACGAAGGCGTGATCGGGTACCAGGTCACCACGGTACAACCGGCAAACATGCATCCCATGGCCGCGGCAGAATTGCCGTCGATGATGATCTTGCCCTTCGTCTTGTCCATGCGCGCGATATAGAAAGGATCGCGCTTTTTCAGGTTAGCGGCGGCATAATCGTGCCCCGCCTTGGCAGCCGCCAGGTTCAAGGTTGCCGCTTTCGCTTTCTTCGCGAACTGCTTGCGGATCGCCTTCTCCACCTCGGCAAAATCGATTTCCAGCAATTGCGCCGCCGCTCCGACATAGATCATGTTCTTGATCAGCTTGCGCAGCTTGGCTTCCGCACCCACCGTCGCCGCCAGTTTGTCGTAAGGCACGGCGTAATAAATCAGATCGTCGCGCACCTTATCAAGCGCCAGCGGTTCGTCGTAGAGCACGGAAGCGCCCGCCCCAAGCGTCTTCACATCGTCCTGCGCCGTCTCCGCATTCATCGCGATAAGCAGGTCGATTTCCTTCTTGCGCGCGATGTAGCCATCTTTGCTGGCGCGGATCGTGAACCAAGTCGGCAGTCCCGCAATGTTCGAAGGAAACAGGTTCTTCCCCGAAATCGGCACGCCCATCTGAAAAATGCTGCGCATCAAAACCGTGTTGGAACTCTGCGACCCCGAACCATTCACCGTAGCAACCTGAATGCTCATGTCATTAATGACACGCCTCTGCCCCACTTGGCTGGACAACTCCTGGGGCACGACATCAATAGTGGCCATCCCTATACCTTTCTGGTCTAAACCCAATAAATTGTTGACCGGGCAAACCCCATCGCCCGGAAGTCTTGCGGAGTGAAGAGTGAAAACTCTTAATTATACGCGTTCGAAAGCAGTGGACGTAACCAGAACAGCAATAGGCGTGGACCGCCGGCTGCCCCACTCATTCGCGTTCTTTGCGAATGTGTGGGCGGGCCGCCCAGCTTCACTTCCTCACCTTCAACTCGTATCGTAGTAAAGACTCTAGACTTCCCTGCGCTGGGCCGCGTGCCAGATCGTGCTGGTAGTAATGCGCTGGTCCTGCACGCGGTACAAGACGATATACGGCGTGCTTCCGATGACTAACTCTCGGATTCCAGGCTCGGCCCCGACCCGACCCAGGCGAGGATGATTTCTTAGCGCTTCGACCATGGCAACAATCCGCGTGCCCAGCCGTTCCGCTGCCTCCGGTTTGTCCCTCGCCACGTAAGCGCGAATTTCCCGCAGCCGGGTTCGCGCCAAAGCCGACCAGACAATCTCTACTGGCACAGCGCCTCGTCATCGTGTTCTTCGCCGCAGGCGCACTTCGGAACCGGCAACTCTTGATCGGTTCCCCATGACAGCAGCCACGCCTTCATGTCCTCATTCTTGACGTAGTGTCCCGATTTAACCTGGCGATCCGCCTGCCGAACCTCGGCCAGCATTCTTTCCTGATCGGCGACATAAGATTCCACGGCATCTGCGATCAAAAAATTCGAACTGCGCCCCGAGGCCTTCGCCAGCTTCGCCAGCCGTTTCTTGGTTTCCGGCTTCAGCCGGATGCTAAGCGTAGCGCTCCGTGTGTTTGCCATGAACACATTCTAGCACAGAGCGTGGCCAAGCCCATTGGACTCTATCGTTGGCACGCGCCAACCAGTCTTCAACGTGCCGCGTCAGCTCTGCTTGAACGGGGTTTTTCGCACATCACAATGGTTCGTCCACAACAAACGAGAGGACGAGGTTTGGCAGCATACTCGCCCTTTCCTTGGGGTTTAAACTTATAAGGGACGGGACAACACCCGAGAGGGAATAGTTGGAGGCATCGAAACCGACCTCTTCTCCAGCGCCCCGGCAGGGGGCCCGTCCGTCACGGGAGCGATGTATGACGACGACCCGAGACCAGGACTACACAGTCGACACGGCGGAGGACTGCACTGTCACTGGATGTGTGCGTTCGCATCTGGCGCAATGCGCCAAGTGCCACCGCAAAATCTGCGGGCATCATTCGGAGTTTTGCGAGTGTTGTGCCGAGACGTTCTGCCCGGCGTGCTACACGGAGCATGCGCGTGGATCGTAGAGCCGGGTTGCGTAGATAGTCATGCAAGAGCCCCGGAGCCTACCAGGGCCTTTTCAATCCCGCCAAAAGACAGGCGCATCCGCTATGCCGCTTCGGTGATAATGGAACGAGGCGGGAAAAACAGGCTTGTCCCCCGCAAGGCTTGAATGCGGCTGCGGCCCAACCAAGCCGTAGTCTCAGCACGGGAGATGGAATGACAGGTGCCTCTAAACTCGATTCCACCGGCAACAGCGCCGTCGTTGGCGCAAAGAAAGTTGACGCCAAAAAAGTTGGCGCTAAAAACGTTGCCGCACAAAACTGCAAAGTGGCTCTCGTTGGCTTCGGGACGGTCGGAAGTTCCGTGGCCAGAATTCTTTGCGAGCGCTCCAACACTCACCTGCGCCTGACGCACGTCCTCAATCGCAACGTGGCGCGGAAAAAAGTGGACTGGCTTCCGCCCTCCGTGCAGTGGACGGAGAATATCGACGATGTTCTATCTTCCGACGTGGATATCGTGGTCGAGGTGATGGGCGGCCTTCAGCCCACGGAAGACTGGATCCGGCGCGCGCTCCAGTCGGGCAAATCCGTAGTCACCGCCAACAAGCAGTTGATCGCACACTGCGGCCTCGAGTTGGTGAGCCTGGCGCGGCAGATGCAACAGAAAATCGTTTTTGGCGCGTCGGTCGCGGGCGGCGTGCCGGTGATCTCCGGATTGCACGAGGGGTTGGCCGGCGATGAACTGTTCAAGATCCGCGGCATTCTCAACGGCACCTGCAACTACATTCTTAGCCAGATTGAGAGCAACGGCATTCCCTTCGCCACGGCTCTGCGGGAGGCGCAGAAGCTGGGCTTCGCCGAAGCCGATCCCACGGAAGACATCGAAGGCCTGGACGCCCGAGCCAAGCTCGCCATCCTGGCGCGAGTCGGACTGCACTGCAATGTCAGACCCGAGAGCATAGTGGCGCGCTCGATTGCAGCGATCGACTCGGTCGATTTTGAATACGCGAACCAGTTGGGTTGCACGATTCGCCAGATTTCCTGGGCTGAGCTAAAAACGCCTGAGCTAAGAACGCCTGAGCTGAAAACGCCCGAGTCGAAAGCCGAGTCGAACACAGAGTTGAAAGGTGACCTCTTGTTTGCCGCGGTTCAGCCCGCGCTGGTCGCACTCTCCTCGCCTTTGGCGCGTGTGGAAGGCAGCCAAAATCTGGTGGTGGCGACCGGAACCTACGGTGGCGAGACCGTCTTTGGAGGCCACGGCGCAGGCGGCAATCCCACCGCGGTCGCGGTCGTGTCCGACATTTTGGCCGTCGCTCGCTCCAAGCAGGCCGGGACGAGTTACGCCGGACAGCCGGCGGAGAAAACGCCCACCGTCACCGCCGATTTCACTGCCAAACACTATCTGCGCTTTCTGGTGAAAGACCGGCCGGGCATCATCGCCAGCCTCGCCACAATTCTCTCCGAGTGCGGCATCAACATCGACTCCGTGCTGCAGAAACCGGACTGCCCGAAATCACACCTGCCCTTTCTGATTACGCTGGAGGAATGCAAGGCGTCGCTCGTGGAGCAGGCACTACAGCAAATCAACCAGTTGGATTTCCTGGTGCAGCCCTGTCTGCATTTGCCAATACTGTAAGCGGTTGCCGATGAGCGACGGGCGTCCCCGCCCGTCCCCCGGTCGCTAGCACCCGAAACTACGCTTCCACCTGGAAGAACTGCGCCATGCCAGCTGTCAGACAGTCTAGTTCGAAGGCGTCGCCGCTTTTCGCCGCGGCACCGCCTTCATGATGGCTCGCAGTGCCTCGTTGACGGACTCGCCCGTCTTAAACACCTTCGCAACATCAGGAGCAAGCAATACAACCACTGACTTCGCTCGGGCGCGACGCGCGAAGCGATTGGGGCGCGCGTTCGCATAGTCAAACCGGTACTCGCTCCGCATGTCTTTCGATGGACGCAATCCGCGCGACTTAGCTGCCGATGTTTTCTTCATAGTTTTGGCTTTGCGCGAGTCCCATTCAAACACCAGCGGCATATGACGTTGCCGTTCTTACGCTTCCACCTGGAAGAACTGCGCCATGTTGCGGAATTTCTTGTAGCGGGCTTCCAGCAGATCGCTGACTGGCAGTTGCTTAACCGCGGCCAGATGCTGCTGCAGGGCTGCATCCAGCAACGCCGCTGCCTGCGCATGGTCGGTATGCGCGCCTCCGGCGGGCTCAGGGATGATGCCGTCAATGCAGCCCAGTTTGCTTAAATCTTCCGCGGTGATCTTCATCGCCTCCGCCGCCAGATCTTTCTTGCTGGCATCGCGCCACATAATCGACGCGCAGCCCTCGGGAGAAATCACCGAGTAAACGGAATTTTCCAGCATCAGCACGCGGTCGGCCACGGCAATCGCCAACGCCCCGCCGCTGCCGCCCACTCCGATCACGGTCGCAATGATCGGCACTTCCAGCCGCGCCATCTCCAGCAGGTTGCGGGCAATGGCTTCTCCCTGGCCACGTTCTTCGGCGTGCAGTCCGGGATAGGCGCCGTCGGTATCTACAAACGTAAAAATCGGACGCTTGAATTTCTCCGCAATCTTCATCACTCGCAGCGCTTTTCGATATCCTTCCGGGTGCGGCATGCCAAAGTTTCGATACACGCGCTGTTTCGCGTCGCGCGCTTTCTGCTGGCCCACAACGATGACTTCCGCGCCGTGAAAGCGAGCCATCCCGCAAACAATTGCCGGATCGTCGCGGAAGCCCCGATCGCCGCGAATTTCGCTCCAGTCGGTGAAAATGCGCTCGACATAATCCAGCGTGTAGGGGCGCTGCGGATGGCGCGCCAGTTCCGTGCGCTCCCAAGCGTTCAGCCGCGAAGAAATCTCCCGGCGAAGGTCGTTCACTCGCTCGTGCAATTGCTGGATTTGGCGGAGCGTTTCCGCATTCTGCCCCTCCAGCGACTTCAGCCGCGTAATCTGCCCCTCGATTTTTTCCAGTTCTTTCTGCGCCTTCAATCCCGAATCCATTTTGATGACGTTCTCATTCTGTCGGATATGATGAGCTTCCACGATCGAGAGCATAAAGTCCGTACCGGCGATGGCGGCATTCCCCGCGCCACTTTTCGCGCCATTATCTGACTTTCCTGCCCGCTTTGTTTTCGCTCGTCGCATCGGCAAGCTTGCCGGTGGAGAGCCGGGCGCCCCACCCGGCCGCGTTACTGCTGGACGGGCGAGACGCCCGTCGCTCCACCCTGTTACTCATCAACTGATGACGCGCACGCTGCCGCGTCCGCACAGCTCTTCCACACGGCCCAAGAAACTACGGTCCGGCATCACATTATAGCCTTCGGCTTCCATCACCACCATGAAATCGCCTTCCCGCTCCACGTCGAAGAGCACCTTCGCCTCGCCCTTGCGCTCGCGGCAGAGCGAGTGCAACGCATCGACCGTGCTGCCCGTCGCTATATCGAGAGGAATCCGTATGCGGAGCGCCTTCGGCAACGGCACGCGAGCTTCGTCCAGCGGAATGATGTCATTAGCCGTGACCTTCGGATTCGCGCCTTCTTCAATGCGCACGCCACCGCGAATCAGCACCGGAACCTCGAGCTTCACTTTCTCCGCAAGCTTCTTGTAGGCCTCGGGAAACACCAGCAGTTCTACTTTCCCCCACATGTCTTCCAGCGCCGCTTGTGCCCACAGTTCGCCTCTTCGTGATTTTGCGACTCGCAGCCCCGAAATCAAACCCGCCGTCGTGACGTTCTCATCCTTGGCGGTAGACTTTTTCATGGCGGCAATATCTTCGGTGGAGAGCGCGTTCAGCTCGGCGAGCTTTTCCTTGTACTTTTCCATCGGATGCCCGGTGATAAAAAACCCGAGGATCTCTTTCTCCGCCCCGAGGCGCGTCTGTTCATCCCAGTCCGGCACGTTGGGGAGCGCGTCGTTCGCTTCTTGCGCGGTTTCATCCGCGAACACGCCAAATAGCCCGTGCTGTCCCGACTCCGCGTCGCGTTGCGTTTTCTGGGCCTGCTCGATCGCCGAATCGAGCGCCTGCATGAGCTGCGCCCGGCGTCCAAAACCATCCATCGCCCCGCTCTTGATCAGCGACTCCAGCACGCGCTTGTTCAGCAGCCGCAAGTCCACTTCTTCGCAGAATTCGTAAAACGACCGGAAATTCCGGCCGAGCTTTTTTCGCGCCGCGACAATAGATTCGATCGCATTGCCGCCAACATTCTTAACCGCGGCCAGCCCAAACCGGATCGCTTGCCCGTGCGGCGTAAAGTTCGCATCGCTCACGTTGATGTCCGGAGGCTCGACCGCAATTCCCATCTCGCGGCATTCGTTGATGTACTTCACCACGTCATCCGTGTTGCCCGTCACCGAGGTCAGCAGCGCCGCCATGAAGTCGAGCGGATGATGCGTCTTCAAGTAAGCCGTGTGATACGCCAGCAGCGCGTAAGCCGCCGAGTGTGATTTGTTGAAACCGTATCCGGCAAACTGCGCCATCAGATCGAAAATCTTTTCGATCTTCTTTGGTGGATAGCCGCGCCGCGTCGCTCCCTGCACAAAGCGTTCGCGCTGCTTCGCCATCTCCTCGGCGTCCTTCTTGCCCATCGCGCGCCGCAGCAGGTCCGCTTCACCCAGGGAGTAGCCCGCCAGCTTGTTCGCCGCCTGCATCACCTGCTCCTGATAAACGATGACGCCCAGCGTCTCCTGCAAAATCTCCTTCAGCTCGGGCAATTCGTATTCAATCTTGCGGCGCCCATGCTTGCGCTCAATGAAGTCGTCGATCATCCCGCCCTGAATCGGCCCGGGCCGGTAAAGGGCATTCAACGCGGTAAGATCTTCGATCGAGTTCGGCTGATAACGCCGCAGAACGTCGCGCATGCCGTGCGATTCAAACTGGAAAACGCCGGACGTCAATCCCTTATGGAAGACTTTCTCGTAGGTCTCCTGGTCCTCGAGCGGGATGTCGTCCAGCTTCAGATTCGTCCCTTTCTGCGCGATCAACTTCAACGTGTCGTCAAGAATGGTGAGCGTCGTCAGCCCGAGAAAATCCATTTTCAGCAGGCCCATCTTCTCGATGGCCACCATGTCGAAGGCGGTAACGATTTCGTCGTTCTTGGTTTTGTGCAGCGGCACCAGTTCAATCAGCGGCCGCGGCGAAATCACCACGCCCGCGGCGTGTACACCGGAATTCCGCACCAGACCTTCCAGCTTCCGAGCCGTGTCGAGCAACTGCCGCACCTGAGGATCTTTTTGGTAAGCCTCCTGCAGCGCCACGGACTCCTTGAGCGCGTCGTCCAGCTTGATATTCAGCGTGGTCGGCACCATCTTCGCGATGCGGTCCACGTCGCTGTAGGGCATGTCCATGGCGCGGCCAACATCCTTGATCGCGGCTTTGGCCGCCATCGTGCCAAAAGTGATAATCTGCGCAACATTTTCTCGCCCATATTTATGGGTGACGTATTCGATCACCTCGCCGCGCCGGTTCATGCAGAAATCGATATCGATATCCGGCATGGAAATGCGTTCCGGGTTCAGAAAGCGCTCGAACAGCAGTTCATGCTGCAGCGGATCGATGTCGGTAATCCCCAGCGAATACGCGACCACCGCGCCCGCCGCCGATCCGCGCCCCGGCCCCACAGGAATGCCGCGTTCGCGGGCGTAGCGGATAAAGTCCCAAACAATCAGGAAATAGCCCGAGAACTTCATCTGCTGGATGATGCCGAGCTCGCGCGCTAGTCGCTGCTCGTAGTCGGCAAGAGAGTGTTTCAGTCGCCCGCTCGCCGACAAGTTGCGCAGTGTCTCCATACGACGGGCAAATCCTTGCCGCGTGATGTGCTCGAAATAACTGTCGAGAGTAAATCCCTCCGGAACCTCGAAGTGCGGAAACGGGCTGGGAACTTTTTCCAGTCGAAGGTTGCAGCGCTCGGCAATATCGAGCGTGCGCGAAAGCACCTGGGGCGCGTCCTTGAACATGCGCATCATCTCTTCGCCGTTCTTGACGTAGAACTGCGTGCCCTCGAACTTCATCCGGTTGGTTTCCTGGATGGACTTCCCCGTCTGAATGCACAACATCACGTCCTGGGCGTGCGCGTCGTCTTCGCAAAGGTAGTGGCTGTCGTTGGTCGCGACCATCGGCAGTCCGAGATCTTTTTCGAGCTGAAATAACCCGGAGCGGATGCGCTGCTCCATCTCCAGACCCTGGTCCTGAATCTCAAGGAAGAAATTTTCTTTGCCGAAGAGGTCGCGATAGAATCCGGCAGCCGACAGCGCTGCGTCGTAGTTGCCTTCCGTGAGCCGCTCGGCCACTTCTCCCTTCAGGCATCCGGAAAGCCCGATCAGCCCCTTCGAATGCTCAGCCAGAAATTTCTTGCTCACCCGAGGCTTGTAATAGAAGCCGTGCAGCGAAGCTTCCGACGTAATCTTCACCAGGTTGCGGTAGCCCTCTTCGTTTTCGGCCAGCACCAGCAGGTGGTTATAAGTGTCGCCGTCGGGCGGAGTGCGCGCGATGTCGTGATCGTCTTTCTTGCAGATGTAAAGTTCGCAGCCGACGATCGGTTTGACCCCAACCTTGTGCGCGGCATTCACAAAATGCACCGCGCCAAAAATATTGCCATGGTCGGTCATGGCCACCGCGGGCATGCCCAGTTGATGAACCCGGTCGACGAGCTTTTCGACGTCGCAAGCGCCGTCGAGCAGAGAGTAATCGCTATGCAGATGCAGGTGGACGAACTGGTTTTGACTCATGAAGACTTGGGTTTCATTCTAATGGCTGGAGGGAATCGCGCAATGCCTGAAAGTGGTGCAATTGTCATTCGTTGATGTCAGTCGTTGGTCGATGGTCGTCAGTCGTTGGCGAACTTGCGTGAAGTGGGTGATAACGACGAACGACCGACGACTTCGCGGATCGGAGTCGCTATCTCGGCACCTGAAAATCCACGCCGCGATCGTCATTCATCTTGACCGTGGCAGCAAGATCGAGCTGGGCAAGCGGAATTTTCTTCGCGGCTTGCGCGTTGAGTACCCAGAGCGTTTCACCCGCGATCGCGTAATTGCGCACTTCTTCAATATGCTGGTCGCGGAAAACCAGCGCCGTCGCGGGTTCCAGGTCTGTCTTCGGTCGATTGCGCGCTTCGACATCGGCTTGCAGCCGGTCGATCTTTCCGTTCAGCGCCTGCACATCGCGCTGCAATCCGCTGTCGTTCTCAGGATAGGGAGCAGGATAAGAAGCACCGGCATACGAATCCTGATCTTCGTTGTCCGTGTTATAAGCGAGAGGATCATCGTACCAGCCGTAATAACCGTAGGGATAATATCCCGCGTACGGGTAATAAGGGTAATAGCCCCGTCGTCCGTAGAAGCCTCGCTGATTGTAGTAGCGGTTTCCAGCCCGAATACGAATGCCCGAGCTGCGCCCAAAACTTCCGCTGCGAAACGAGCCGGAGGAGCGTATGCCCGAGGAGTGCATGCCGGAGGAATGTATGCCGGAAGAGTGTATGGCAGACCCGCCACGCGAGGCGAAATGGGCACCGCCGCCGCCACCACCGCCGCGCCGTTGCGCCCACAGAGGGAGCGCGAGCAGAATCAGGCTAAACGTCGCTATGGACAACCAGCGCCGCATACCCACATTATAGCCCAGTTTGACTCGTCTCATTGCAGAGAAAAAGCCGGGTTCGTATCAGGTAAGTCGGGTTCGCATCAGGGTAACCCGGCTTCGTATCAGGGTATCGCTTTAGCGATACCGCAAGTTTTTCGGAACAAGATGCCCCTTTAGGGGCTGAGCACCGAATAGCCCGCAGGCCAAGTTCACATCGCCCCGAAAACCCGCATTATTTGCGCTTCTTCTTGGCCTTGCGAGAGGCCTTTGCCTTCCCCTTAACGGCCCGCTTCGTAGGCTTGGCAGGTTTGCCCGGCTTCTTGATGGGCTTGCGTGCCTTGACAGCCGCAGCGGGCTTCGTCGCCACGACAGGCTTCGCCGCCGGGGCGGACTTCATCGGTGCCGCGGTTGCGGGAGCGGCGACCGCAACTTTTCCCTTCCCCTTAGCACCCGTCTTCATGCCAACCGCCGGCGCGGGCGCAGCGGCCGCAGCCTTGGCTCCTCTGCCTCGCTTAGTCGGCGGAGGTGGTGGAGGCGGCGGAGGCGGCGGAGCCAGCGGCTTCAGAAACTTCAGCGTCTCCGTCCGCGATCGCAGCTTGCCGTCCAACAACAGCAGGAACACATCGTTCGCGATCTTCGGATACGCCGGCATCTGCGGCGTGATGCGGAGTTCCGTCATCTCCGGCAACGGAATCTTCTGCTGCACTTGCCGCCACTTGGTGAAGAAATTCTTGATCTTCTGCACCACCGCCTGCTGCCGCGCCGTAATCGCCAGAAACAGAATCATCTCCGGACGCGCCGACGACAGCAGTTGCCACGTCCGCGAAGGTGTAGCCGCTTCCTTGCCCGACAAGCGTTTGGCCAGGCTGTGGGCGTTCGAATCCAGATCCTTCCAGGCCTCCACCAGATCCTTGCGCGGAATCGCCCGCCGCAAATCCGAAATATCCTTGTCGCCCAGCCGCTCGGTGAGGAAATGCAGCACCAGGGGCGCAACTTCCGGAGCATAGCCAAGGTCGTTCATTTGCTGCCGGGTTTTCATCAGCGCGCCTAGGCTGGCTGTGTCCACTTTAGCCGTGCTCCAGCGCGGATTCAGCACTTTCAGCCATCCCTCTTTTTCATAAGCTTTCAGAACGCCTTGCGGATCGTCCTCGTACGCCAACTGCTCGATCTCGTATCCGATGCTCGAACTCCGTATGTACTCGATGTAGCCATTTTCCTTCCCCGATTCGTAACGCGCCTGTGTCCGTTCCTCGAGCGGCCAGTGAAAGCGAGCAGTAAAGCGCGTGGCGCGGATCATCCGCGACGGATCCTCAAGAAACGCGTAGTTATGCAACACGCGGATTACTTTCGCTTCGATGTCGGCCACGCCGTTGAACGGATCCATCAGCAGCCCGCGCGATCCCTCGTTCAGCGACAGGGCCATAGCGTTGACGGTGAAATCGCGGCGGCGAAGATCTTCAATGATTGTGGCCGGAGCCATCTGCGGCGGCTTGCCCGGCTTGTCGTAGCGCTCCGAGCGCGCCATCGCAACCTCGGCGCGCACCCCACCCGGCAGCGTCAGCAGCAGGCTCCGCGTCTCGTTGTCGGCGTCACCCACCACCGCTCCCGCCCGCTCCAGATCTTTTTGCAGCTTGAGCGCGTTGCCCTGAACCGTGAAATCCAAATCGCGGATGGGAAAGCCGGTAATGATGTCGCGGATGGCGCCGCCGGTCAGATACAGGTTCATCCCCGCGGCCTTGGCGGCGTCTAAGACGAGAGCGACTGCCTTTTGTTGGTCCGGCGAGAGCCGGGTTTCCAGCGTGTATAGGTAATCGGCCATGCCTTCCTAGTCCCCTGGTGGTGGCCCTTCGCTGGGCTCGACCGGGGCGTGATCCACAGGATTTCCACAGGAGAGCCGCTCAAGATTTGCCGAGCTGCCCGTCGGCGGAATCTAACTCCCTCTAGACATTAGACTTATACCGCACTCTTGCCATCCCAGTAAACAGAGAAAATAACATAAACGTTTACCGTTTGGCTACTGTGAAGGCACAAACTGTCCGAATTCATCGGGAAAGTGCGAGAATCCAAGTGTAGTGCGGGTGCCCCACTCATTCGCGTTTTGTGCGAATGAGTGGGTTTGCTGAACCATCAAGACCTCTTTACCCCCATGCCCTCGACCCACAAGAAAGTGATCGTGCGGAAACACGACCGCGACTCGGTCAGCGGCTACGTCGCGCCCGCCAAATTTGTGGTGGAGGGCAAGCTGGAACTGCTCAACACTTCCGGCAACGTGGTAGCCATCGACCTGCGAGAAATCAAGGCCGTTTATTTTGTCCGCGAGTTTTCCGATACCGACTTGATGCTCCGCAAGACTTTCACCACTCGTCCGCGCACCGAAGGCCTGTGGGTGCGCCTGAAGTTCAAAGACAGCGAAGTGATTGAAGGCATCCTGCCCAACGACCTGACGCAAAATCCCGCCGAAGGATTTCTAGTGAACCCTCCCGACCTGCGCTCGAACACACAGCGCGTGTTCGTCCCCCGAGAAGCGCTGACATCTGTGACGGTCCTAGCGGTAATAGGAGCAGCCAACCGCCGCCGCAAAGGCGGCCAGCCCGATACCCGCCAAGTAACCCTGTTCGAGCAGTAGCTCGCATAGGGTGTGTGGGGACGGGCGCCTCGCACGTCCAAGCCGAGCGCAGCTCGGCCCTCGCCGCAAACTATCCACTCGCCGCACCGCGCCCGCCTTCCGCTACAATTCCCGAGACACCGCCATGAAACTAGCCGACATAGCAAAAGCCCTAGACGCCCGTCTCGAAAACGCCCCACCCGACACCGAAATCACCGGCGTAGCCGGCATCGAACACGCAAGCCCAGGCCAACTGACCTTCGTGTCGAATCCCAAGTACAACGCCGCCGCGAAGTCGACGAAGGCGTCGGCGGTCATAGTAGCCGAGAACTTTCCCGCCATTGACACAGGCATGCTGCGCAGCAAGAACCCGTATCTAGCGTGGGCGAAGGCCATCGAGCTTTTCTACCAGCCGCCGCGCTACGCCCCCGGAGTCCATCCCACCGCAATAGTTCATCCCACGGCAATGAAGAAGCTAGGCAAGAATGCGCACATAGGCCCCTACGTAGTGATCGACGAAGACGTAGTAATCGGAGACAACGCCGTCCTCCTGGCCCACGTAGTCATCTATCGCGGAGTAACCATAGGCAACAATTTCTTCGCCCACGCCCACGCCGTAGTAAGAGAATTCTGCCAACTAGGAGACAACGTCCTGCTGCAGAATGGAGCCATAGTAGGCTGCGACGGTTTCGGCTTCGCCAAAAATGAAGATAACGGCCACTGGCACAAAATCATGCAGTCCGGCAACGTCGTTGTAGAGAGCGGAGCCGAACTCCAAGCCAACACCTGCATCGACCGAGCCAGCATAGGCGAGACCCGCATCGGACGAGGCGCAAAGCTAGACAACCTGGTCCACATAGGCCACAGCTGCACCATAGGCAGCGACACGCTCCTCTGCGCCCAGGTAGGCCTGGCCGGCACCACCGACGTAGGCAACAACGTAATCCTAGCCGGACAAGTAGGCGTCAGCGGCCATGTAAAGATCGGAGACGGAGCCATAGCCATAGCGCAAAGCGGCATCCCCCACGACGTTCCCGCCGGAGCCATGGTAAGCGGCGCCCCCGCCATCGATCACAAATTGTGGTTAAGGTGCTGCGCCGCCTACGCCAGGCTGCCGGAGATCGCCAAGGCGGTACGAAAGTTGTCGGAACGGGAGTGAGCCGGGTTTCCATTTTTTCAAAGTGTTCCACGTGGAACACTGTACTGGCTTTATTGTATGTACGTCAGCTCTCAACTGTACGTACGTCGCGATACATACATTCGGCGGTCGAAACCTCGTAACTGGCCCGCGCATATTCTTCCTTGCCGCGCGCGACGGGTTTTAAGTCATTGATAATGCTCGGGGATGGTTGTGGTTAAATAGGCACAACCGAGCAGTTTTTACGCTGTACTTGTTACACACATGGTTATTTTGGGTTGGCGTCCCCGCCTTGCAGCCTCTTGCCTCGGGAGGCCTTTGCGGAATGTATCCACTCGGCTACAATAGTGGCGTTGAAGCGGAAAACAGCTTACGCAAGGGTCGAGCCGGCGGCGTATCTCTATGACGATGCGCTCATCGCGGAATATCTTTCGCTCGCCGCCGAAGACCCAAATCCCGATGTATTCCTGGCCGCGCTCGGCGACGTGGTTAGAGCGCGAGGGGTGGCGCAGATCGCCACAGACTCCGGCCTTTGCCGGGAGAGCCTGTACAAAGCCCTGAGTGTGGGCGCACATCCACGCTTTGAAACCATCAATTCTGTGCTGCGCGCCCTGGGGGTGAAAATCGCTGTCGTTGTTGGACGTGGGCGTTAAAAAGAAGGCGTTAAAAAGAACCCGGGGCCTCGGCTCCGGGAATGCGATTGTCCTTCAGGAAAGGGCAACTCCGGCCTGCCGTTACGAATTCCGAACAAAAGATGCGAACCCGCTCCACGAGGAACGGGTAGCTGTATCGTGACCCGCATCTCTCACGGCTCTCCGGTCCTGCAGAGCAGACCCCCTCGTCGCCTCGCGGGGCCGTCGAGTCGATTCCAGGGAGTAAGGGTGGGCGCGTTCTGGTTCTGTGCTAGGGCAGAGTGCCCCACCCTTCGCAGCAGATAGACTCGGCCGGTGCCCCGTTGAAAGTGGCCCACCCGCCCCAGAACACCACCCTCATCTCGCTTGAATAACATAAAATAGCCCCGAACCTCGGAGGTCACATCGTGCTAGCATCGGCAACACGAACCTTCGCTGCCAACCTCTCAGCGCTTCGCGACTTTGTCCACTTGGTCGGTTCCCTTCTTGCTAAGCGCCAGCAGGAGCTGGCCCGCCAACACCGTAAGGACCTCGTACCCCTCCTATTGATGTTGAATAAGATCGAGCCTTCTCTAGCGATTTCAGAACAGCGACTGAAGGAGCTAGAAAGCGAGTTTGGTGGGAACATCCAGGTCGAGGCCGGCGAAAATGAGAAGCATGAGCAGAGCTGGACCGTAAAAATCAGCGATACAAAATGGGACCCCCGTCCGGTCGTGGAACTGTTCCTCACTGATACTAAGCACAGGGCCCTTCTGTACCGGAGTTCGTTAATTAGCCTTGTTAGTTCCGCGGAATGGTTCCTATCTCAGGTGATTCGTGCATACTTTGACAAAATCCCCGGAGCATCGGGCACCGAAGGCAAAACGCTCACCTTGGATGAGCTCAAGTCTTTGGGATCGGTGGACGACGCCCGCCGATACTTAACTGACTTGAGAATCGACGAGATAATGTGGGGTAGCTTTGAAGATTGGATAAGGTTTCTCACCGGTACCGTGAAACTTTCGGCTGACTACCTCGGCCCGCACAGGGCAGAGTTGATTGAGGTGTTTCAACGTCGCAATGTAATGGTTCACAACAACGGGATCGTCCACTCGAGCTACATGAAAAGGGTTGATCCTGAATTTCGGAAAGGCGTCTCTCTCGGGGACGCGCTGGGTGTCTCGCCTGAATATCTAGGGAAGGCGATTGACTTGGTGGAGCGGAACTTTGTCCTAATTGCCGCAGAGCTCTGGAAACGCTTATCGCCAACCGATGGGGAACGGGCGAAAGTGATGAATGAGGTCGCGTTTGAAAGACTTAAGGCCGAACGCTGGTTTGTCTCGGAGGGATTGAGCTTTTTCACATTGAACGACAAGAAAATGTCGGAGCAAGACCGGTTGATTGCGCAGTTGAACTATTGGCAGAGCGTCAAGTGGCAGGGTGCCTTCGACACAGTTCGCGAGGAGGTGGAAGGCTCCGACTTCAGCGCCAAGGACGACCTGTATCAACTGGCGCGGCACGCTCTCTTGGATGACACCAGTGCTTTCTTCAAATCTGTTCCCATCTTGATTAGAAACCAGAAGCTTACATACAAGATGCTAACAACTTGGCCGATTTTCAAGGAAATGCGCAAGGATGGTCGGTACAACCAATATAAGAAGAAGACGACCAAATCGGGGTCTAGAAGACGGACGAAGACAAAGAAGGTAGCCTCATCGTAGACTGCCCCGGCAGCGGCCCAGTCCAACCTTTCGTAGGTGGCCTATCCTTTTCGCGTACTTTGCGAGAAGGGTGGGTGATGGGGATCATCGGCGCAACCTTGGCCCGATAGCCTGTCTCTGCAGTCAGGAATAGATTCTAAAGGGAGACGGCGCAGTATCCCACCCTTCAAAAACCGAAGGGTGGGGCACCCAGCATTTCGTTTTCAGTCGTGGCATCTAGGGGGAGCGGCGTCCTTACCCGCTTCGAGCTCGGCCAGCCATGCGTCGGCTTCCTCCGCTGTGACGTGCAGTCCGGTCGTCTGGAAATGGGTCCAGACGGCTAGGGCCTCCTGCCGGAATTGTTCGCGTTTCTCTTCTCGCTCCACATGTTCTCCCTGGTTAGAGTTTGGGCGGGCTACTCCCGCAACTCCGCCGGAAGGCCGCTGTTGATCGCGGCCCGCACTTTGGCCATCAGGTTATCGCGTTCTCCGAAATCGGCGGGCTCTATGGGATCGTGAAACTGCACTGTCACTGTTCCTGGACGAATCGCAAAACGCGCTTTTGGCATGACCGCTTCGGTGCCTGAAATCGTGATGGGCACGATGGGCACGCGGGTGGCCCGTCCTATCGCGAAGCGAAGGGCGGGGCCTTTGACTTTTTTTCATCACAAACGCCCAGTGAGCATCATCACAGACTCCCCAACCCCCCGTCGGCGATAATGGAGATCGACCTGTGGCAGGGCCGAGCTGTGCCCGTCAACCAAGACGGCCCTCGAAGCCGCCCTAGGCCCATTTGTCAGGTACTCTTTGATAACTATTTATGAAGCAATGAGCGGGCGTCAGAAATCTGCCGAAACTACAGCTTCTAGTAGAATTAGGAGCAGAATCGAGCTAAGTCCTTATTCCGGAAGATTTTGAAAATAAGTCCTTTGCGCTCTAGATTTTGGCGGCAAGACTCCACCTAACCCCATGATTCCAAAGATTAGGGGGGAGGGGGGTAGTGGTAAACACGGGTTAATAACCTAGGAGTAAACAGGCAAGCGTTCCGCCGACCGTCCGGGAACTCAGTATCCGGCTTCCCGTCCGTGGCGAACTGCCAGGATCACGATCTGTTTTCCGTCGTAATGATAGAGAGCGACATAGGCTCCACTCCCGAATTCAATCACCCACTCGCGGAACTCCAGCGGCATTTCTTCGATGGGGCGGCCGATTTCCGGATGCTTACCAAGCGCTTTCACTCCCTGCCGGATGGCCTTGACCGCACGCTGGGCCGCATCCCGGCTCTTAGGAGCTAAGAAGGCATGGAGACGGGCCACATCCAGCAGCGCGGGTTGCGACCACTTCAGCGGTGGCATTTAGGGGGAGCGGCGTCCTTGCCCGCTTCGAGCTTGGCCAGCCAGGCATCGGCTTCTTCGGCCGTGACGTGGAGGCCGGTGGTCTGGTAATGAGTCCAGGCGGCTAGAGCGTCCTGGCGGAATTTTTCGCGCTTCTCTTCGCGTTCGACATACTGCTCGATGGCTTCGCGCATGACCCAGTGCGGCGATCGGCGGCGGACCGAGGCGAGACGCTGTATGCGCTCCTTGATCTCGCCGTCGAGCTTCAGGCTGGTTGTGGAAGGCTTCGGCATGGCTGGTGCTCCAAGGTGCTACCTGGTAACTATAGCACAGCGGCACTCCTGTGGCATCTGCTTTAGATCTTCACCACAGGGGACACAGAGGCTCACAGGGGAAACCGGCAGGCTTGGAGTTCCAGCAGCCTACTCTTGCAACTCCGCCGGCAGCCCACTGTTGATCGCCGCTCTTACTTTGGCCATCAGGCTATCGCGTTCTCCGAAATCGGCGGGCTCGATGGGATCGTGAAACTCGACCGTCACTGTTCCCGGACGAATCGCAAAGCGCGCTTTTGGCATGACTTCTTCGGTGCCTGAAATCGTGATCGGCACGATCGGCACGCTGCACTCCTGGGCGAGATAGAACGGGCCTTTTTTGAAGGGCAGCAACTTGCCATCGAACGAGCGCTTGCCTTCCACGTAGATGGTCATGTTCAGGCCCTGCTCGATGGCTCGGAGCGCGTCGCGCACGGCCGCTAGGCCCGCCTCGCGATTTCCTCGGTCGACGGGCACGAGCGATCCGATCAGCATGATCCGGCCGAGAATTGGAACCTTGAACAATCCCTTCTTCACCATCACCGAAGTGCGGCGCGGGATCAGCGGCAGCGTAAGGGGCGGATCGAGATTGGAGATGTGATTCGACATGAAGATATACGTTCGCGCCGGATCGATTTTTTCCAGTCCCAGCGTCCGCACCTTTACGCCCGCGATACGCACTCCGGTGAATGCCGACCACATGCAGGTGCGGTACAAAAAGTTGATGTCTTTGGTCAGATAGGTCCAGGGAAAGCCCACGAGCGCGGCGAGGGGCAGCGCGGCGGCCCAAAACACCAGCATGAGAATGGTGCGCAACACTTATTAGTCCGTGGTGAAACTCGAATTTCGAAATCCAGCGCCTGACGGCGCGGCGCCCCGGCCCCTAAAGGGGCGTCTGATTGCGAAAGACTTACGGCATCGCTAAAGCGTGCCCTGATACGAAACGTTAATTTTTCCGCAGCCCCTGAAGGCGTGCCCTGATACGAATCTCAATTCGACCACGGGCTGTCATGCTTTCGCCGCGAGGCCGCGCAAGCGTTGGGGTAGCTTCTCATAGATGCCGCCGAATCCGCCATTGGAGAGAATGGCAACCACGTCTCGCTCCCGCAGTTCGGGCACGATCGCGTTCACGATGGCATCGGCGTCGGCGAAGATGCGCGCCTGCTTTCCGCGTTTCTGGATCTCGGCCACCACACGCTTCAGATCCAGACGCTCCGGCTCGGGGATCGCCTCCGACTTGAAGATGGCAGCGATCACCACCTGATCGGCGAGCGCCAGGCTGCGGGCGAGGGCATCCTGCAGCACGTTGCGGCGCATGGTGTTCGAGCGCGGCTCCAGCACCACCCACAGGCGCGATTGCGGATAGCGCGCCCGCAACGCCCGAATCGTCTGCTCGATGGCTGTGGGATGATGGGCAAAGTCGTCGATGATCGTTATTCCATTGACCTGCGCCTTCAACTCGAGGCGCCGCTTCACGCTGCGAAACGTTGCGAGAGCCTTCGCAATCACAGCTTTCGAAATTCCATAATTCGCCGCCAGCGCCGCCGCTGCCGTTGCATTCCAGACGTTGTATTCTCCGCCGAGCGGGAATTCGAAGTCGGCCCACGGCTTTCC